>Ga0209979_1000561_pt1 | contig 49257 bp, 34 predicted proteins | sample AnhtaG_FD_183114 | JGI IMG/M metagenome (GOLD analysis project Ga0209979, IMG submission 183114) | Deep subsurface microbial communities from Anholt, Denmark to uncover new lineages of life (NeLLi) - Anholt_01485 metaG (SPAdes) (version 2) | ecosystem: Environmental > Aquatic > Marine > Oceanic... | reverse complement strand
ACCACGAATGTGGTAGTCAATGCCAAACCCGCAGCCTCAGCGTCGAGCAACTCACCGGTATGTGAGGGAAGCACCATAGACTTAACCGGTGGACCTGGTGGGATGACGAGCTACAGCTGGAGCGGGCCACTTGGTTACACCAGCAGTGAGCAATCACCGAGCATAAGTAACGCCACCACAGCGATGGCGGGAGATTATACTTTGACAGTAACCGATGCCAATGGGTGCAGTGATGATGACACCACGAATGTGGTAGTCAATGCCAAACCCGCAGCCGCAGCCTCAAGCAACTCACCGGTATGTGAGGGAAGCACCATAGACTTAACCGGTGGACCTGGTGGCATGACAAGCTACAGCTGGAGCGGGCCGCTTGGTTACACCAGCAGTGAGCAATCACCGAGCATAAGTAATGCCACCACAGCGATGGCGGGAGATTATACTTTGACAGTAACCGACGCCAATGGGTGCAGTGATGATGACAGCACCAGTGTGGTAGTCACGGTATGTCTGGTAACCTATAATCTGACAGTGACCTCAAATGGCTGCTGTCCGATAGATGTTAGTGGGGCAGCGAGCGGCACGGTATCAGCTGGTGGAAGCCAGACATTCCCGGGGATTGGCGAAGGCGGGAATGTAACAGTCAGTGCTGATGACAGTGCTGTGTGCTGTGAATTTGATAACTGGTCAGACACTGGAGCGCAAACTCACACGATAACCATGGATTCTGATAAGAGCGTAACCGCTTATTGTTCTGTGCCAAGTTATAACCTGACGGTAAATGTTAGCCCTGGTGGTGGTGGAAATGTGACGGTGAATGGAACAACACCATCCGGCTATCCCAACACGACAACGTGGACTTGTGGTGAGAACGTGACAGTTAATGCAGTAGCGGCAAGTGGGTACGAATTTGACCACTGGAGTGGAGACCTGAGTGGGAACGCCACTCCTAGGAATATAACCATGACTTCCACTAAGAGTGTAACGGCGAACTTCAGTGCGATAACCTATAATCTGACAGTGATCTCGGATGGCTGCTGTCCGATAGATGTTAGTGGAGCAGCGAGTGGCACAGTATCAGCTGGTGGAAGCGAGACATTCACGGGGATTGGTGAAGGCGGGAGTGTAACAGTCAGTGCTGATGACAGTGCTGTGTGCTGTGAATTTGATAGCTGGTCGGATGCCGGGACGCAAACTCACAACATAACCATGGATGATGATAAGAGTGTAACTGCTTATTGTTCTGTGCCAAGTTATGACCTGACGGTAAATGTTAGCCCTGGTGGTGGTGGAAATGTGATGGTGAATGGAACAACGCCATCCGGCTATCCCAACACGACAACGTGGACTTGTGGTGAGAACGTGATAGTTAATGCAGTAGCGGCAGGTGGGTACGAGTTTGACCACTGGAGTGGGAATCTGAGCGGGAACACGACGCCGACAAACATAACCATGAATGGTAATTATTCCATCGTGGCGAACTTTGCCATAGGCTGGTATAACCTGACCGTTGCAATTGAGGTCGAGCCTGCTCTGACCAAGGTGGGTTTCACCGAAGACTTTGACCTGGAGATATGGACAGATACAACGGGAAGCTTTGATGGTGTGGGTGCCTTCCTGAACTTCAGTCCCACTTATATGCAGGTGAATTCCATCACGCCTGGTATTGCGTTGCCGATGGTTCTGGGGTCAGGTTTTAACAATACTCTTGGAACCATTGATTATAGCGCTGGCAGTCTGACGCCGGTTACTGGTGACAAACTGGTATGTACTATCAACTGTACCAGCACGAGTACCACCGGGGTTTCAACGATAGACTTCGTGATCGATGGAGTATTGAGGACAACTGACGTCACACTTACAGGAGGCTCGATCCTCAATTGGACCATGGTGGTAAACGGGACGCTGAAAGTTGGTAGTCCTGCGTTGACGGTGGATGTAAGCCCTGCTGGCAAGGGAGATGTGGACATCACTGGAGCCAGCATTCCAGCTTCTTATCCCAACGTCAGTTACTGGTCCTGGGATCAGACGGTAAATCTGGAGGCAGTGAATCCAGCGGCTGGCTGGGCGTTCGACTCTTGGAGTGGCGACCTTACTGGCAGCACCAATCCCGACTCTGTAACTATGGATACTGCCAAGAACGTTACCGCCAACTTTGTTGAGCTCCCACCGGACCTTTGTGTCGACCCCTCTAACCTAACCTTCAGACTTATGCTAAATACCACTGGTAGCAAGAGTTACAACGTAACTAATTGCGGTGGTGGCATACTGAACTGGGACTCCTCAAATGTAACCTATGGTCCCGGCGCTACCGGTTGGCTTACCCAGAACATCACCAATGGTGCCCTTGCTGCCGATGTGTCTGATACGGTGAACGTAACTGCCAATTCCACAGGTTTGGAGGTAGGAACTTACAATGCCACTATCACCATAACTGGTAGCACATTTATCCTTCCGATAATCCTGGAGATTACGGAGGCTACCACTATCGACGTTATCAGAGATCTGCCTCCTGATGCTCTAGACCCAGACGCCGAGTATCCTGGAGACACCTTCTGGGTCTACGTGAACTTCACTGCACTGTGCGATGAGTTCAACTCCATCGGTCTGACTGACCATGCTCCCGAAGGTTGGGAGGTTGAGACTGATTTAAACTGGTGCACCCCCAATGCAACTTGGACCATGAGTCCCGGCAATAAGGCAGAGTATGCCTGGTCTGCGGAGCCCGTGGGCTATGCTAGCGGCACTAACTTTAGCGCCAAGTATAAAGTAACCATTCCGGCGACTGCTAGCGCTGGAATCCATGAGTGGCCGAGGGATGATTGCTCTAAGGCCTGGGTTGAATACTGGTGTGGTGCGGTGGGACCGTTGGAGTCGTGCATAACCGGCGAGTTTAAGAAGGTGGTAACAGTGCCCGGCTGTGTAGTTGGAGAGACTCGTGATGTTAACGCGAACCTGCTAACCAGTACGCTGGTGCGGCTATACGAGGAGGTTATGGACTATGAGGATGACGATTCCAGCACTAATACCACGTATGAGAATTGTGCGGATGACACGGGATTGTACTGGCAGAGTGCCTCAAAATACTGTTACTTCACTCTAAATACAAGTGCCATGCCAGGAACTAGAAATCCGTGGCACGACGACTACATAAACTTCACAACGGTAGAACTGTTAGAAGCAGGATACAACATGGACTTCGAAGGTGACTACGGCCTTGTTCCCAGGGCATGCACCATGTCGTATGCTATGGAAAGCGTCAATCACTGGCTGTATGTACCGATCGACGATTTAGCGGTATCGCATCCTGAGTGGCAGCTTTCTACCTGGAAGGCTATGGAGTCGGTCCACTCCTGGCAATTCCCCGCCGGCTGCAACCTCTAAAAGCAGGTAGTCAGTGAATACAGCCAGTCTTAGTGCGTTTGAGCGTTGTTCGTGGTATAATAAGAACATGAGACTATCTGTAGTGTTGCTTACTGTAGTGGCACTGATGGCTATTGCCGTCATGCCACTGCATGTAGCTCTGGCGCAAGGAGCTGATCCAACCAGAATTCTGCCCGACAAGGTGTACATAGGGGAGACATTCAATGTCACCGTGACCTTCACGGCGCCTGGGGATAACTTCACTGTTATCTCCCTCACCGACCTTGCTCCTGCTGGTTGGAACGTGACCGTCAATGCAGCGTGGTGCACCCCAGCGGCGGCCACGGTTGTAGCTACAGGGAATCAAGCAGAGTTTGTCTGGGGTGGGTTGTTTAGCAATGGCACTTACTTCACCGCGCTGTATAAGGTGGCTGTGCCTGAAGATGCCGAGTTGGGAAATTATAGCTTTACCGGTTTCCTCGGATATTATCTCGCTGAAGCTTGGTCCCCTCATCCAGAGCATGTTTTCGAAAACATAACGGGAGATTCTCAAGTAGGGGTTGTGTTAGGGCCGGGAATATTCTTCAGCCCGTTGAACCTGAGTTTTAGTGCTGTTGCGAGCGGCTCAAACCCGGCAAATAAGACGCTTGAGATATGGAACTCGGGTGGAGGGATGCTCAACTGGACGCTGAGCGATGATGCTGACTATCTGGGTCATGACTGGCTCAGTGAGAGTCCCACAAGCGGCAACTCCACAGGTGTAAATGATACGACATTGGTGACTGTATCGGCTAATATAACAGGTATGTCTCCAGGGGACTATTCCGCCAATATGACTATAACGGCCGCCGGGGCGAACAACACTCCACAGGTCGTTCCGGTGAACTTGCATATTAGTGTGCCACCGCGGTGGATATCCTTCAGTCCGGCAAGCCTCAATTTCAGTGCTGTTGAAGGCGGCGCAGACCCGGCAAACCAGACGCTTGAGATATGGAACTCGGGTGAAGGGATGCTCAACTGGACGCTGAGCGATGATGCCGATTGGCTCAGTGAAGCCCCCGTGAGTGGCAATTCCACAGGTCCAAGCGATAACACTTCGGTAGTTGTTTCCGTTAATATAACAGGAATGCCTGCAGGGAATTATTCCGCCAACGTCACCATAAGCGCCGCCGGGGCGAACAATACTCCACAGGTTGTTCCGGTGAGTCTGCATATCAGCGTGCCGCCCCCGGGGATATCCTTCAGCCCGGCAAGCCTCAGCTTCAGTGCTACGGAAGGTAGTTCAAACCCGGGAAATAAGACACTTAAGATATGGAACTCGGGTGGAGGGATATTCAACTGGACGCTAAGCGATGATGCTGCCTGGCTCAGTGAGAGTCCCATAAGTGGCAACTCAACAGGTCCAAGCGATAACACTTCGGTAGCTGTTTCCGTTAATATAACGGGGATGTTGGCTGGAGACTACGCTGCCAATATCACCATAAATGCTGCCGGGGCGAATAACACCCCACAGGTCGTGCCAGTTGACTTAGATATTAAGTCACCTGGCGGCGGTGGAGGTGGCGGTGGGGGTGGTGGAGGAGGTGGCGGAGGCAGCTGTTATCTCGACATGGACATGCTGGGAAAGATAACCACGGTAAAAATCTCATGTGCTACTGGCACGACTCTCAAACCCGCTGTGGCACGTGACCCTGATAATATCTACTTCCTGGAGATTGATCCTGACACCAGGGTGATTTGTGATGACACTAACAAAGCGCCAGAAGTACTAATGATGAGAGTGGCAAATCAATCACCGCCGGTGCCGGATGGTTCAATAATAATCGGCGCAGTCTATGACTTTACAGGTAGCTCTAGCTCTTGTGGCTACCGAGGCACGCCAGATTGTTGTTCGAGCGTTAGCTTCGACCAGAATATCACAATAGTGTTGAGCTATGACCCCAATGAGCTGCCCGAATCTACCGCTTCGGTGGCTGTTGCCTACTATGATATCGAACAGGGCAGTTGGGTTAGTTTGCCAACTGATATAGGTCGCGTGGCTGAGATTGGTAAGGCAACCGGTCTGATAAACCACTGCAGCGCAGTCGCCATAATAGCAGAACTTGCCCCCGCTCCCACACCGGCCAGTTTTGTGCCGAGCGCCTTAAATATTGAGCAAAGCCCGCAGGTATGGAAGAACATCTTCGTGGGAGTGACAGGAAATGATGTTACCATCACTGCTAATGTAGCCAATAACGGTGGGCAAGAAGGCACTTATATTGCTGAGCTGAAGTTAAATGGAGAAACGGTAGATGCCAGGGAAGTGCCACTAGCTGCAGGACAAAGCCAGCAGGTAACCTTCCCTCTGTCCGGAATGGATTATGGGCAGTATGAGGTAGAAGTCGCCGGGTTGAGTGGAGAGTTCACGGTGTCACAAACCATCGACTGGTGGTCTATCTTTGGCATAATACTCGCTGTTGGCCTGATTACCTGGGGAGCGATTCGGTGGATGAAAAGGAAGAAACCGGCACAGCCGGCAGAGAGTGAAGGCACAGAAGGCACAGAGTGAATAACCAAGCTCCTGGCCTGGTTATTGCTCTGCAGCACCATCATCGCTCAGCCAATACTGGTAGAGAATCTTGATCGGGGTGATTCTCGTTGGGCTTTTGGGTTGTCTCCCCTGGTGGCGAAGGAGAGCGAAAACATAGATTGTCTGGCAGCATGTCCGCACTGCTTTGAGTGGGCAGATAGTTGCGATTACCCTGAGCATGACTTTGTGTAATATGCTTGCTTTTGCGCGCCATGGCAAGCGTGATATAACAAATATTTTTTCCCAGGCTGGGTATTTACTTTTGTGCTGGAGTTTCATTATTATGATAGAATGAGCCAGAAATGGGGGATACTATTCTGTGTGGTGAGAGAGCTTGAGATTGCCACGCCTTCGGCTCGCAATGACAAAGAAGAAAGGCGCAATGAGGTGCCTTATGTCATTGCGAGGCACAAAGTGCCGAAGCAATCTCACGCTATAATGGTGCAATGACGAATAAAAAGGTCGCAATGAAAACAAAAGGGGGTTGTTAAATGAAGTTACTGCCACGGCTAATTATTATTTTGCTCATCTGTCTTATAGCAATCCCGGTTCTTGCTGTCCCTGAGCAAGTTCAGGCTGCTCGCAGTATCGAGCTTTCGCCCAGCTCAGGTAATGTGGGAGACGAGGTGCGTATTCGGGGATATGAATTTGGTCCTGGTGACGAGGTGGATATCCGTTATTATTTTAATGATGATTATGAGCTGATAGAGGAGGATTTCGATGTTGGTTCCACTGGCAATTTTACATATGAGTTTGATATTCCTGAGAGCTGCAGCGGCGACCATTATATTCGTGTTTACTCTACTAGCACAAGCTGGGAAGGGGAGTATTTCGAGGTGGAGCCAAAGATTGAGCTGGATGACGATGAGGGGTTTGTGGGAGACGAGGTTGAGGTAACCGGCACCGGGTTTGCCGAGGACGAGGAGGATATTACGATAAGATATGGTGACGATGTGGTGGAACAAGTTGAGGAAGCGGAAACTGATGAATATGGCACCTGGACGGCAGCTTTTATCATTCCTGAATCTGCCGGAGGAAAGCATGATATAGACGCTAAAGGTGACGATACCGCTTATGCAGATGTCGATGAGGTCGAATTCACCGTAAAGCCGCGCATAAGCTTGAATCCAACATCGGGCTCTGCGGGCGATATCGTCACGGTAACCGCCACAGGATTTGAAGATGAAGAGGCGAGTATTAAGATAAAGTATGATGATGAAGTGGTGCCGCAGATTGAGGAGGCGGAAACCGATAAGCTTGGCAGCTGGAGCGCCACTTTTGAGGTGCCGCCCAGTGTTGAAGGAAGCTACAAGGTAGATGCCCGGGGTAAATATACGGAATATGGTGAAGTTGCTGATGTTACCTTCAACGTAGCTCCAGGGATGAAATTGGCGCCGGCAACGAGTTCCACCTCTCCAGGCCATGTGGGCCTGACTATAACTGTAACCGGCGGTGGCTTTGACCCTGGTATCTCACTAACCATTATTTATGGAAATCAGACAGCCAGCACTGTTACCACCAGTGAAGGCAATTTCCCCTCTACCGGTACTGTTACTTTTGAGGCTAAAGGAATGCATGGTGCACAGGAGGTAGTTGTGGAGGGCATGCCGGAAGTCAATGCCATTTTCTTCATGGAGGAGACTCCGCCAGCGGCTCCAGAGCCCATCTCGCCAGCAAATGGCACTGGAGTTGGCTTTGTGGGCAAAGTAACTCCTACATTTGAATGGTCTAATGTAACTGACGCGAGTGGCATCGCCAGCTACGAGTTGCAGATATCCACCAATAGCACAAATTTCACTGCCCCCGTAGTTTCTCTCTCCATTCCCAGCGAAAACGTTACCGCTCTCGATGACACTATTTCTTATACCTTACCTGGAGACTATGCCTTGTCCGGCGGCACCTACTATTGGAGACTCAGGGCTGTAGACGCCGCAGCGAATGAAGGACACTGGACCATTGTCCAATCTTTTCACACCGGGGGGCGGTTGCCATTATGGGGACTTATCGCTATTATAGCTTTAGTAGGGGTGCTTGTTGGTTTCCTGGTTTACTTTTTTGTGATAAAACCACGGCGTTCTTATTACGACTAATGCAATTAGGGGGTGACAGATGAAGCTAACAGTTATCGGATTGGACAATGTGGTTGCCAGTCATCTTAGCGTAGTTTTCACCCGGTACGATTTAGCTATGACCATTTTACCCGTTTGGGGGAATTGACAAAGGGGCACTGCAGGGCTTAGATTTAGGCGTGTTGGAGTCTAAAATCCAAAATAAGAGGAAAAGGACACTATAGCGAGATGGTTATGCGAGTCGCTGGGAAAGCAAACAAGCTGGATCTGCTGGTCTTTTTGAAGAGGTCGAAATACCTGACACCCTTACTGGTGTCCTGGTTTAGTTCTTTGTGATAAGGCCACGGCGTTATTATTACGGCTAATGCAATTAGGAGGTAATAGATGAAGCTAACAGTTATCGGATTGGGGCAATGTGGTTGTCGGATTGCCGACCACTTTGCCAGGTTAAATCTTAAGGCGCGGGCGGAACGCAAGGCGGTCATTGCTCCGCATGTCCTGGCGGTGAATACTGACCAGGCTGACCTTACTGGATTGAAGTTTATCAGAAATGATTACATGCATCGCATACTTATTGGCTTGCGTCAGACACTGGGGCATGGTGTTGGCAAGATTAATGAGCTTGGCGCCAAGCTGGCTAAGGAGGATGGCGATAAGGTGATGGATGCTATAAGGGCAGAACCAAGGTTTTACGAAACCCATGCCTTTCTGATTGTCGCTGGCGCTGCTGGTGGTACCGGCTCGGGGGGGATACCGGTGATTGCCAAGATGATCAAGGAGCGATACCTCAATAAGCCCATTTTGGCCCTTGTTGTGCTTCCTTTTGAGCATGAACAGACGACTGAGGCCCGAAGCGTTTATAATACTGCCACCTGCCTCAAGTCAATCTACGATGTAGTGGATGCCGTTTTCCTGGCGGATAACCAGAGATATGTTAGAAAGGACATGAGTCTGATGAATAATATGGATAAGATAAACCGGCAAATCGCTGAGCCTTTTTATGATTTGTTGTGTGCTGGCGAGGTAACCAAGGGTAAATTTGTGGGTTCAAGGACAGTGGATGCTGGTGATGTGCTTGCCTCTCTTGAGGGGTGGACCACCGTTGGTATAGGGAGGACTGTGCTCCCCGGTATGCGTTTCCCCTGGGAGATAAATAAGAAGAAGTTCCGTGACAAAGCATTGGAGAGCTTCAGGGGAACGCGGGCTATGGATGCTACCGTGCATGAACTTTCCATTGATTGCGACCCCAAGGATGCTGGTAAAGCTCTGTACATTATCGCCGGGCCTGGCAGGGAGATGAACATGGATATGGTGAAAAACGTTAGCAGCTACATCAAGGAGCTTTCACCGAATGCCACGATAAGGGGAGGCGATTTCCCTGGCGAGAAGCATTTCATTGATGTTGCCGTGATATTCTCGCAGCTATCGTCTGTGCCCAGGGTGAGGGATTTTTATGAGCAAGCTACGGTTTATGCTGCGGAATATGAAGGGCAGTTAATGGAAACTAAGCAGAGGATTGAAGAAATGAGTGATGTGGCCAGGGATTTACCCAACCTGTTGGGCGAGTAGTCAACAGCCAGCGGTCAGTAATCAGCAATCAGCAGTTAGCCAATGGCTGACCCCGTGAAATACTATTTCATGGGGTGAAGGCTGATAGCTACTAAATTCAGTTTTGAATTTAGATATTAGGATTTGTTTAGGGTTTAGTATTTAGGATTTCAAGCTTGGGTTTTTACATTTTAATTTGTCATTTTGACTTTTTATGTTTGATTTTAATATTGTTTGGGATTTAGAGATTAAGATTTAGAAATTTTTGGTTAACTATAATCCCTGTTTGAGCCTTTAGCGTGGCGAACCGTGGATTCTTTAGCAGCGACTATTAGCAGGGCAAGGCTCATTAGAAAATCATCATGTCCCTCCGAGGGCGGAACATAGAAATTTACCGTCTGATTGGGTCGGTATTGCGCCTTTGCTTTTTCCAGTTGAAACATCGTCTCCCGATATTCCCTGGAACCATCCTGACGGTATAGCTTTAGCCTGTTTGAATTTGTGTAGGATAACAGCTCGAATCCCAGCGTGGATTTGCTTTTCTGGGTGAACGTGAATGGGATCACCTTGCTACCCAGTTCTTTCCTCAGGAAACTGGCTACAGGCTGACCAATCCCGGTAGCATCGACGGCGATACGATGGCAAATCCATATGTTCTTTAGAATTTCCACCATTTGTGGATATAGCTGGCTATGGGCTATCCCCGTCCATTGATACTGTTCCACTATCCTCAATACTGGTCCGTTAGCCAACGGATTAGCCATATCTACCTCAGCGATGGTGATAACGGTGGAATCCTGGCTCCTTCCCTCGTCATTGCGAGCCCTGCGCTCCTTGTCATTCTGAGGGAGCAAAGCGACCGAAGAATCTCGCTCAGGATATACTCCGCGAAGCAAGGACATTTCTTGCGCGGCTTCTCCAGCCAGGTCGACGCCAGCGATATACAGAGTTCCTGCTTTATGGGGCGACTGTAGCCTCTGATGACTTCCAATCATCTGAGCTATCTGCTGCCGGGATAGAAACCTTCCGCCGCCTTTGATGGGCAACAAGGCATATTGAGTCCTGAATAGCGGGTGGTCTTCGCCAAGCCTTTCCCTCTCCTGAATAACATATCTGCCATAATCCTGGTTGTATCTGGCTATTTCCTGCCAGTCATACCTGAAGTGCCGTCTTATCCCGTCTATTCTTTCCAGCTCCAGGTTGTTCTGCTTTATCTCCTCCAGCAAGGTGTCTTCGTCCCAGGTTGTGCCGTAATGGACGCAGGTGACATTGGTGGCTGAACCCATAGGTCGGAACTCCTTGTTGTATTTTTCTTTTGCGACGTCCTGGGATTCGTCAATTTCTAACAGGACATCAGCGGTGTGTCCTACCACTGAAGATGATTCCTCCGCCGATAAGAATGTCGCCTTGGCTTCACCCATCTGAATGATGTATCCCATTTGTGAGTGGTACAATCCATTGAAGCCAAAGTCATCAAGTCTGTCCTTTAACCTGGTCATGGAGATTATTGTCTGTGGCTTGAAGGTGGGAGAGCATTTAATCAAGTTTCCGCCTCGAACCATATAAAGGGTGAGCAAAAGCAATTCCAGATGGGCAGATAGTTCGTTTTTCCCTCCCTGACGGGCAATCTCCACTGAAAAGGTCAAGCCCTTGTGGCCATGGATGGAGTTGAGCACTGCTTTAGCTACTTCCTGCTGGTAGGGTCTTAATTTCATGAAGGCTACAGGTTCTTCACCCCGACGTTTATCCCCAGGGGTAAAGCAACCTCGGTGAGCACCTTGGCAATGGCTTCCTTAAGCGAGTTCTTTTGCTCCTTGCTGATTTGGTATCTGATCTTGACCAATCTGGCAATGGTATTAGCTGCCTTGAGATGGAGGTCGATTCTCTGTGGCTGATCCTTCGCTAATTCCTTGAGTTTAAGCCTGAGTAAAGCGATTTCATCGTCAACGCCTTGTATCTGGTAGGCTTCGTCTAGCTCTAGCTTCTCTGCTTCCTGTAATGCTTTGGAGTAAAACCCACGGTGGTCACCCTTACAGGCATCTTTTCCTGTTCCTTCTCGCATGACAGTTTCGTAATTCTCTGGAGTTTACTGAGTACTTAGTTTTCTCCTGTGTCGCCTTTATCAAGCCATAGACAAGGACGTGAGCAGCCAGATTGTAGTCTTGTTTGTCTAACGCTATTTTTAGTAGCTTCACTGGCGGCTATTTTAGCACCTGTGTTCTAGAAAAGCAACAGGATTTTGGCACCTTTTACGACACTACCCTGTCCTGCCAAATTCCCTTTCCAATTGATGTGAGGTCAGCTGAATCATGGTTGGTCTGCCATGAGGGCAGGTGCGTGGTTGATTTGCTTGCTCCAGCTGTCTTATTAATTCCCGCATTTCATCATTGCTTAGCTGCTGTCCTGCTCTGATAGCGCTATGACAAGCGAGTGATTGAGCTATTTTCTCCTCCCATGAAGCCACATCTTCTTTGCTATCAAGATTGCTGAATAGTGTGCTCATTACCTCGTCGAGGTTTGCACTGGTGGCTAATGCCGGTATGGTTCGTATCAAATAGCTCCTGTCACCGAATGGCTCGATGTCAAAGCCAAATTGAGCCAGCATATCTTTATTGGTTTTCAGGATTTCTTCCTCTCTGGGATTAACGTCCATGGTTATTGGTTCAAGCAAACCTTGAACCTCGACTTCCTGTCTGGACCATTGGGCCAATATTCTCTCATAAAGTATCCGCTCATGTGCTGCATGTTGGTCAATAAGGTAAAGCCCTTCAGGACCTTCGGCAACGATGTATGTGTTGATTAGTTGTCCAATGACGTGCAAAATAGGCAGGATGAGAGTGGGTAACGGGGTAACGAAGGTCGGTTCTTTATCGCTCACCATTGACAAGCTTCGTTGCTGATAGTGACCGGTCATCGCAGGCATGGCTATCGGTTTTGCCATGGATGCTTTGCCCAGCGCTCCCCCTACTGCCTTTCCCACGGTAGCGAAGACAACTTGTTCATGGTGGAACTTCACCTGGGCTTTGGTAGGATGAACGTTGATGTCGATCTCCTTGCCTGGCAATGATAGATTGAGTATTACTAGGGGATGTCTGCCTTCCATCAGTAAGCCGTGGTAGGCTTGCTCGGCTGCCTTGGTTAATAATGGACTGCGTATCCAGCGACGGTTTACGAAGAAGCTGACATAGCTACGATTGGTTCGATTCAGTGACGGCGGACTAACCAGTCCATTCACTCTGGCGAAAGCGTTCTCTTCCTCCACCTCTAACATCCTCTGAGCTACCTCTAACCCATATACTTGGCTGACCACGTTCCGTAAATTTCCATCGCCTTGGGTGAATAAGTTATTTCGTTTATCGGTAGCCAGGCTGAACCTGACTTCAGGGAAGGCAAGAGCATATTCATTCAGTAAATAGGAAATATGGCTATTTTCCGTAGCTGCTGATTTGAGGAACTTGAGGCGTGCTGGGAGATAACGAAACAGTCGGCGTATCACCACAGTGGTTCCTTGCTGTCTGGCGCGACTTTCCCTGGCAACTATGTCTCCCTTTCTCAAACATATGTAGCTACCGATTGGCTGTGAAGGTGCTCTGGTGAGGATTTCCACTTCAGCTACAGCAGCTATGCTGGGTAACGCTTCACCACGAAAGCCGAGGCTGGAGATATCTTCCAGGTCAACTAGATCAGCGATCTTGCTGGTAGCGTATCTATGAAAGGCGAGCTCTACCTCCGAGGCGGGAATGCCAGTTCCGTTATCGGTTACCTTGATTAACTCTATTCCACCGCCATGCGCCTCAACATTAATCTCAGTGGCTCGAGCATCAAGCGAGTTCTCCACCAGTTCCTTGACTACCGAAACCGGTCTCTCAATTACTTCACCAGCAGCTATCTTCGAGACGACCTGTGGAGTGAGAACTTTGATCGGCATTATCTGAATTTTACACGGTTTCGTGTATTCTGTCAATAGTCTGGCTCGATTTTTCTTAAAGGAGCGAGGCTGAACAGAAGCTTCTTGACTCCCATTCGTTCAAAGGATACGGTTATTTCGTGGTCGCCTCTAATCGGGAAGCAATCTACCACGATTCCACTGCCAAACTTATCGTGATAAACTTGGTCACCGACGATTAACTCCGTTGGTTTTTCTCGGCTAACCAGCGGTGGGGTGGTTTCCCTCTCCCACAATCCTTTGGTGGTCATCAGTTGCGGTGGGATGTCCTCCAGGAACCGTGAAGGCGGGTTTACCAGACCACTGCCAAACAGGCTGCGACGATAGCTGCGAAGAAGATAGACATGCTTCTTAGCTCTGGTTATCCCAACATAACATAGACGACGCTCCTCCTCCATCTCGTCAGGGTCATCAAAGGATTTTCGGTGAGGTAAGATGCCTTCCTCCATGCCGGCGATGAAGACCACTGGAAATTCCAGCCCCTTGGCCTGGTGCAGTGTGATCAATGTCACCGCATCAACACTTCCATCCAGTTCATCTGTATCTGACACCAGGCTCACTTTCTCCAGGAAGGCATCCAGAGCCTGCTCAGGGGAGGGTCCATCATAGTCTGAGGCAACGTTCCTCAACTCCATGATATTCTCCCACCGTTCCTCGCCATGTTCCTTATTCAGGATGTGTTCCCGGTATTCGGTGCTCTCCAATATCTCATCCAATAGTTCAGCGGGATTTAGTTCGCGACTTTTGGTGATAAGCTCATCAATAACAGTGGAGAATCTGGTAACTGTGGGAAGGATACGTGCTGGAAAAGCTTTCTCGCTTACCATGTGTTTTAAGGCATGGTAGAGGGAGATGTCATCACTTCTTGCCTTGGCCTGGAGGTGAGCGACCGTGACTTGCCCGATGCCTCGCCCGGGAACATTTATGATACGCATCAGGCTTAAATTGTCATTGGGATTGCGGATAACCCTGAGGTAAGCTAAGGCATCCCTGATTTCCTGCCGTTGATAAAAGCGTGTGCCACCGATGAGTCTATAGGGTACCCCATAGCGAATGAAACTTTCCTCCAGCGCTCTTGACTGCGCATTAACTCGATACATCGCGGCAAAGTCCTTGAGCGATAACTTTTCCTGGGTAACCAGTCTTTCTACCTCACTGACCACAAATTGGGATTCCTCGTCCTCAGTATAGCTTTCCACGATGTTCACCAGGCTGCCCGCTTCATTTTCCGTCCATAGTTCTTTGGGTTTTCGGTTTACATTTTGCGAGATGATGTCTGAAGCCACCTGGAGAATATTCCTGGTGGAGCGGTAGTTTTGCTCCAGAATCACCACTTTGGCGTTGGGGTAATCTTTTTCGAAAGTCAAAATATTGCGCAGGTCAGCAAATCTCCAGGAGTAGATGGATTGATCCGGGTCACCAACCACGCAGATGTTTTCATATTTCCCTGCCAGCTGTCTTATCAGGGCGTACTGTGCCAGGTTGGTATCCTGGAATTCATCCACCAGAATGTGAACATAGCGGGATTGGTATCTGTTCAAGATATCGGGATGGTTTTCAAACAGGTGTGCTGTCCTCATCAGCAGGTCATCGAAATCCAGTGCCTCGCTTTTGCTCAATAAGCCTTGATATTGCTCATAAACTCTTTGAACTATTTCTTCAAAGTAGCTCTGCACTCGCTCCGAGTATTGTTGCGGGTTGAGAAGCCGACTCTTGGCGGAGCTAATCACGGATTGTATCGCATGAGGGGAATATTGCTTGGGGTCGAGATCTATGTCCTGAAGGCTCTGCTTTATGGCATTCAATTGGTCCTCGGCATCGTAGATGACGAATCTCGGATTAAGCCCGATAACCCCAGCTTCTCGACGCAAAATTCGAGCACAGATGGCATGAAAGGTTCCCAGTGTCAATGCCTCGCTTGTCTGTCCTAATAGTTGCTCCAATCTCTCTTCTATTTCACGAGCGGCTTTATTTGTGAATGTGACCGCCATGATGTTATGAGGTTTCACCCCACAAACTTTGATCAGGTAAGCCACTCTATGCGTAATTACCCTGGTCTTGCCACTGCCCGGACCGGCTAAAATGAGTATCGGCCCTTCAACAGTTTCCGCGGCCTCTCTTTGGGCGGGATTGAGCGTAGCTAGAATATCCATGTGGGTGGATAAACATTATACCTCAGCAGGGTCAGGTTTCCAAAGAAAACTGATATAATATGTCCTTTGTGTAAGCTTCGTCTCATATAAGGGGGTGCGATGACTCAGTTTGCCCATTTATTTGAACCTATCAAGGTAGGCAATGTACAGCTTAAAAACAGGATGGTGATGCTTGCCATAGGAACAGGCTATCCCGAGCCTGATGGCACGGTAGGCGACCGCTTTATCAACTTTTATGTTGAGAGGGCCAAAGGAGGTGTGGGACTCATCATTGTTCCGTTTGCTCCGTTTGATATGGGACTTCCCTTCATTCCTGGACTATATGATGACCGTTTCATCCCTGACGTCCGCCGGTTGACTGACGCCGTTCACGCCTACGGGACAAAGATAGCTCCTCAATTTCTGGGACAGTATTTCTGGGTGAATAAAGAAAATGGCTCATTTGAGTTTATCGCTCCTTCCCCGGTGTTCAACAGGATGAGCGGGGCTACTCCAAAAGCTCTTACTTTGGAGGAGATTCATCTGCTTGTCGATGAGTATGGGGAAGCAGGGCGAAGAACGCGGGAAGCAGGATTTGATGCCATCGAGCTACATCTGGGCATAGGGTACTTACTAAATCGATTTATCTCTCCTTGCACCAATAAAAGGACCGATGAATATGGCGGCAGTCTGGAGAACAGAATGCGATTTCCTCTGGAAATCATTGACCGCATACATAAACGAGCTGGCGAGGATTACCCCATTATCTGCCGTGTTTCCGCCGATGAATTTATGAAAGGGGGACATACCCTTGAGGATTCCAAAAAGGTGGTCTCTATTCTTGAGGCAGCAGGCGTCCAGGCTATGAATGTGGAGGCGGGCTGGCATGAATGCCCTGAGCCTCTTGTGGTGATGTCTGTGCCCCGCGGTGCCTTTGTTTATCTTGCCGAGGAGATTAAAAAGGTGGTCAATGTTCCCGTGGTAGCTGCTTATCGCATTAACAACCCTGAGCTGGCAGAGCAGATTTTAGCAGATGGTAAAGCTGACCTTATTGGTCTTGGGCGTGCATTGCTTGCTGACCCTGAATTTCCCAACAAGGCGAAGGAGGGAAGGAGCGATGAAATTCGCACCTGCATCGCCTGTTCCAATTGTCTGGATAACCTTCTCACGGGGTATAAAAGTGGAACGATGTCGCCGGCGTTTTGTTCCGTAAATCCCAGGATGGGGAAAGAGGTGGAATACGCCATAGGGCCTGCGAGGGTCGTTAAAAGGGTGCTCGTGGTTGGTGGTGGACCTGGTGGTATGGAGGCAGCCAGGGTGGCGGCGCTCCGAGGGCATCAGGTTACTCTTTGTGAAAAAGGTGAGGAACTCGGCGGTCAGCTCAGGGTAGCCTGTTTGCCTCTTTACAAGGATGAGCTCGGCTCCTTGATAAAAAATATGGCTAGCCAGGTGAGAAAGGCTGGGGTAGAAGTCAGGCTCAACACTGAGGTTACCTTGGAGTTGGTCGAGAAGGAGAACCCTGATGTGCTAATTCTGGCTATCGGAGCTACACCGCTCATCCCTGATATACCTGGCGTAGGGCAAGACAATGTGGTTACTGCCGTGGATGTGCTTACGCGGCGCAGGGATGTTGGTGAAACAGCAATCGTCATTGGCGGCGGGATGGTCGGCTGTGAAGCAGCGGAGTTCTTAGCTGCAGCGGGCAAGAAAGTGACCATCGTGGAGATGCTTCCCAAGATTGGTAGCGATTATGGAGCAACTTATCGGCATGTTGTGCTCGGGAGGCTGAGGAAGACTGGCATCAAGATGGAGACCAATGTCATGGTGGAGGAGATAACGGATGGAGGGGTAAAGGCCAAGCGAGATGGCATTCCCAGGTTCTTCCCCGGGGATACTGTGGTGCTCGCCGTAGGATTTAAGCCTAACAAAGAGCTTGGTGAGAAATTGAGTGGCAAGGTCCCTGCGCTATATTCCATCGGGGATTGCGTTGAGCCCCGCAGGATTAAGGAGGCTATCGAGGAAGGTTTTCGCCTTGCTAGGGAGATTTAGCACTCATTGTGCTCTACTTGCTCTAGATTGCTTCGTCGCTGGTTCCCTCGCTTACACTCGGGACAAGCCTCGCAATGACAGAAGGGCTAAGCGGGGTGACCCCCGAAAAAGCAAATTCTAAATCCTAAATCCGAAATACTAAACAATATCAAATGACCAAAAACAAAATGACTAAAACGCTTTTGAGCTTTTAGTTTAGATATTGGAATTTGTTTAGGGTTTGGTGCTTTGAGCTTAGGATTTCCTTGGGTGTGGCAATCTCTATCGTATTACATCAACCATCATATGATCTTTCAGCGCTCCAGGCACTATGATGGTACCATCAGCCTGCTGGTAGTTTTCCAGAACTGCGATGAAAAGGCGTGGCAGAGCCAACCCCGAGCCATTTAGTGTGTGAACGAACTGAGGTTTGCCGCCACCTTCAGGTCGGTAACGAATATTTGCCCTCCTCGCCTGAAAATCGGAGCAATCACTGCACGAACTGACTTCAAGCCATTCACCGCACCCCGGAGCCCACAGTTCGATGTCATATGTCTTGCAGGCAGCAAAGCCAAGTTCACCGCTGCAAAGCTGCCGCAGCTTATAGGGTATCTCTAGCTCTCGGCATACTTCCTCGGCATCAGCTACCAGCTTCTCCAATTCTTCCTCGGATTTCTCAGGCTCGGTGAGCTTGTAGAGTTCCACTTTATCAAATTGATGTCCTCTCTTAATTCCTCTGGTGTCCTTGCCTGCCGACATCTTCTCCCTGCGGAAGCAAGGGGTATAGGAGACATAATGGAGGGGCAACATTGCGGCATCCAGTATCTCGTCGCGATGCAGGTTGGTCAACGGTACCTCAGCGGTGGGTATGAACCAGAAGTCGTCTTCTTCATCGTGGTACAGGTTATCGCTGAATTTGGGTAGGTTTCCCGAGCCCACCATGCATTCCCGCTTGACCATGAATGGAGGATAGATCTCTTTATACCCATGCTTGTTTATGTGTAAATCGAGCATGAAGGAGATGAGTGCTCGTTGAAGCCTTGCCCCCAATCCTTTAAGGACATAGAACCGTGTCCCCGATAGCTTGACCCCCGTGGGTATATCCAGTATCCCCAGTTTTTCTCCCAGTTCCCAGTGGGGTAATGGCTTAAATGAGAAGCTCTTCGGCTCGCCCCAGCTACGCACGGTGATATTGGATGCCTCATCTTTCCCCAAAGGCACACTGGGGTGAAGTATATTGGGCAACTCCAATAATAATGCCTCAAGCTTTGTTCTGGTCTGGTTGACCTCCTGTTGTAATGAGGAGATTTCGTCACCTATTTGCCGCATCTGAGCAATGAGTTCTTGCTTATCTCCGCCGCCCTTGCCTATTTGTTTGCTCATCTGGTTGTGTTTTGCTCTTAGCTCCTCGAACTGCTGCAGCAAGTTGCGATGCTGTGTATCCAGTTTCACCAGGGAATCAAGGTCAAAGGTGACTCCCCTCTGCTCCAGAGCCTTCCGAACAAGCTCAGGACTCTCCCGAATAACTTTGATATCAATCATCTTGTTTTGTCTTCAACTGTGGGAACAGAATAACCTCCCTTATCGAGCTTTGCCCGGTGAGCAGCATTACCAGGCGGTCGATACCTATCCCCAGCCCACCGGTTGGCGGCATTCCATACTCCAGTGCCTCGAGAAAATCCTCATCAGCTACCTCAACCTCCTCATCCGCAGCTCTTTCTCTCATCTGTTGCTTAAACCGTTCTCTCTGGTCTATCGGGTCGTTCAATTCAGTGAAGGCATTGGCAATCTCCATCCCGTTGATAAATCCCTCAAACCTTTCTACCAGGCGCTCATTCCCTCGCTTTGTTTTCGCCAGTGGCGACATCTCTACCGGATAGTCAATCAGGAAGGTCGGCTGGACGAGGTTTGGCTCAACAAAGGTAGAGATGAGTTCATCAACAAGCTTTCCCCTCCCCTTGTTCGGGTCAACCTCCATCCCCCTCTCCTCCATCTTTGACCGTAATGAGGTGGCATCGGGATAATCTTCAAAGTCTATATCGCAATAATTCTTAATGGCATCGCGCAGATAAATCCTCCGCCATGGAGGAGCAAGGTTGATTGTGTTTCCATTAACCATGATTCTGGTATCGCCGAGAACCTCTCGGGCGACATAGCTAGCCATCTCCTCCACCAGGCTCATCATATCGTTGTAATCGCTGTAGGCCTGGTAACATTCAAGCAACGTAAACTCGGGATTATGTTTAACCGAGATGCCTTCGTTGCGGAAGGCACGTCCTATCTCGTACACCTTATCAAATCCCCCCACTATCAACCTTTTGAGGTGCAGTTCCAGTGCGATACGGAGGTAAAAGTCGTTGTTAAGTGCCTGATAATGTGTTGTGAAGGGAGTTGCTGCAGCTCCTCCTGCCTCGGGTTGAAGCACCGGCGTTTCCACCTCTACAAATCCACGGCTATCCAGGAAGTTCCTTATCGTGGTGATAATTTTGCTGCGTGACATAAACATGTTCCTTGTCTCTTCGTTGGAAATGAGGTCGAGATGACGCTGTCTGTAGCGCTTCTCCACATCAACCAGCCCATGCCATTTCTCAGGCAGTGGGCGGAGCGATTTGCATAGCATGGTAAACTGGGATACCTCAAGGGTGATTTCCCCTGCCTTTGTCCTGAAAAGCTTCCCTTCAGCTCCAACGATATCGCCGATGTCAATTTCATCGAGAAGTCTGAAATTTTCTTCACCAAGAATGTCATAGCGGAAACAAAGCTGTATTTTCGCCGAGCCATCGCGAATATCGGCAAAAATCATCTTTCCCATGGAGCGCCGTGCCATAATGCGTCCGGCAAGGGAGATGTTCTCCGCCTTTTCCCCCCGCTCAAATAAAGCAACTGCCTCCTTTACGGTGTGGCTGGGATGATAGCAGTGAGGATAAGGGTCTATCCCCTTTTCCCTAATCCTGTTCAGGCTCTCCAGCCTCTGACTGGTTATCCTCTCCAATCTCGAGCTCATTATATTTAACCCTCAAAATCTCTCTGGCTTGCTCTGCAAACCTCTCGGGAACCATTATCTTCACCTCCCCTAGCCCATCAACGGTGAATCCAAACACCAAGCTGGAGCTATCATAGCTCAACAGAACGGGAATTCCTTCGTTCTCCAGACGCCCCTTGATTATCTGTGCCTCTATCTGCCTGGCGGTGTAGATAGCAACTAGCTTCTCTTTTCCACCCATACATTGCTATTGTAGCAGAAACACACCCGAAGTGATTCCTCAGCTCATCCAGTTCAAGCCCCTTTCCAGGGTTAGTTCACTTCCCACGGGGAATGTTGGCTCGTGATGTAGTTCAGATAGATAGGTGACACCTCAAAGAAAGTCAAAACTCAAAAATTAAAATGCGAAATTGAAACAGCACTCAGCAGTCAGTAATCAGCAGTTAGCTAATGACTGAAGGCTGATAGCTACTAAATTGAAAACTGTTTTGTTCATTGGGATTTTGGTCATTTGATATTGTTTAGTATTTCGGATTTAGTATTTAGAGTTTTCTTTTCCCGGGATTGCCACGCCTTCGGCTCGCCCTGTTTGATAGTAGACATGTAACAGGGCTCGCAATGACGAAGAAGGAAGTTAAAGTGTCACCAACCATATAAATAGGTACACCTGTTTGACAAGCATACGCTACAGTATGTTAATATTATCAAAACACCACTAATCTCTCGTATCATGCTGGGTTTGGGAAAGTAGCGGTGGGCGTACTAGCTAGAACTAAAAGAAGGGAGAACTTTTGTTAGGTATGCATATAGCAGGCAGACATGTTATATAGCAATTTTTTATGTATATTCAACTCATAGTATCTGGCACTCAATCCTCTTTTATAAATCATTTCACTTAACCTGAGCAGCGTTTTTTCCTCACTTACTTAAAGGGGTCTACGCGCGTTTATTATGAAAAAGAATTTATGCGTAACGGTAAAACCGAAAGATGGCATGAAGTTTGGTTTAACTAAAGTCATACAAGAGGGTATCAGAACAGAGATAGATGAAGTTGATATCCGCCGCTACTTAGGCTACGAAAGCGAACAGTGTCCGCGATCACAGGTATTGTCTCTAGTAGATAGTCAAATACGCAAAGCATATAAACTTATTAAGCCTGCGGCCTATTATACGCTTAAGCCCATAACGAGTGTTGGGAATTCCAGGATATCAGTAGGTGGACTAGTCTTTACATCCCGTAAGCTTGCTCCGATGTTCTCTGGTTGCAGCCAGGCTGCCATATTCGTAGTAACTATAGGCGAGGCATTAGAGAAGGAAGTTGCTCAACTAACAAAGGAGGGATTGATTCTCAAGGCATCAGTGTTGGATGCTGTGGGGTCAGTAGCAGTAGAAAAAGTAGCAGATTGGCTTGAGAGTATGATTAGAAGCCTCGCTGCAGCAAATGGCGATAAAGTGAGCTGGCGTTATAGTCCTGGCTATTGCGATTGGGATATTACTCAGCAGAAGGAGCTCTTCAGAGGACTTGATGGTAAGCCTACCGAAGTTAATTTAACCGACATGTGTTTAATGATACCTCGCAAATCTATATCAGGCATTATGGGAATGGGGAAGTCTTGTAATACTTTCTCTGCATGCCGTTTTTGTAAAATGAAGAGTTGTCCCACCCGGAGGGAGGAATTTGTAAATGACTGAGAAGGGAATAGAGGGTGGTAGTTACAAGCCTCTATCTAAAGAATCCGTGGAGAGAATTCATGAGACAGCGATGAGGGTTTTTGAAGGAATTGGTATCGAGATAAACTCCGGAGAGGCTCTTGACTTATTCAGCCATACTAATGCTCAGGTGGATGAGGATAGTCGGCGCGTAACGATTCCTCGCGAAACGGTCATGGATTTAGTTAGCAAAGCTCCGTCCGAAGTCACATTATACGCAAGGGACAGGAAACGCAACGTAGTCTTAGGTGGCACGAAAGTCTATGCGGGCACCGGAGGCACCGCGCTTAATGTTATTGATAGAAAGAACGGGCAGAAAAGGGTAGCCACATTTAATGACCTGAAGGAGATAGCCAGGCTGGTAGACAATTTAGAGAATATCCATATCTTTATGTTGCCTGTCTATCCCAGTGATGTACCAGTGGAGAAGGTTGATGTTAATCGTTTCTTTGCTGGTCTGGATAACACCAGTAAACATATTATGGGTGGAGTCTATACTATGGAAGGTGTAGAGCAAGTTATAAAAATGGCTCAAATTGTTGCTGGCGACAAACGTCGGCTTCGGGAGAGGCCCATTATATCGATGATAACATGCACTATCAGTCCCTTTAAAATTGATTCTCTATATGGTGATATGCTGGTAGCTATAGCTAAAGCGGGGGTCCCAGTGGTATGCCCTGCAGAGCCTCTGTGTGGGGCTACTTCTCCTGTGACCCTAGCTGGAACTTTAGTGGTGCAGGTTGTCGATTCTTTGGCTGGAGTGATAATCAGCCAGCTTGCTAACCCGGGTACACCGGTTATCTATGGCTCAGTGGCTAGCAGCACAGACTTGCGGGATATGAAGTATGTCACAGGCTCTGTCGAAATGGGCTTGTTAAATGCTGCTGGTGCCCAGATGGCACAATTTTATAAGTTGCCCTTTTATGCTACCGGGGGCATGACCGACTCCAATGTCGTCGATGCTCAGTGTGGTTATGAATCTTCCATCACTACTCTCCTTTGTGCTCTGGCTGGTGCTAATTTCATCCATGATGCTGCCGGGTTGATGGAATTTGCGCTCACCATGAGCTATGAAAAACTCGTGATTGATAATGAAATATTGGGGATGGTGCTGCGTGCTGTAAGAGGAATAGAGGTAAACGATGAAACTCTGGCTTTCGATGTGATCAAGAAAGCAAGTCCCAGCAGTCATTTCGTTTCCCGACGACATACCAGAACTCACATGCGAAGAGAGCACTATGTACCTACTTTAAGTAATAGGGAGTTCAGAGAGGAATGGGAGAAACAAGGGAGTAAGGATATATTTCAGAAGGCAAAAGGACGAGTGGAACAAATTTTGGATAAGCCAGGGTATAGCTTGCCTGCTCATGTAAGAGACAGGATATTAAGCGAAATTCCCAACATAGTGTGAGGAGTATTCAGCATTAAGCTGATAGCAGGTATATGTTAATCATTGGTGAGAATATAAACGCTAGTAACAGAAGGGTAGCAGAAGCAATAAAAGCACGTAATAGCACTTTTCTTCAGGAATTAGCTTTAGCCCAGTCAGCCGCAGATTACCTCGATGTAAACGTGGGTGGGGATAAAGGGTCTACCGAACAGGAAATTGAGGATATGAAATGGCTAATTGATATTATCTGTAAAGTCACCGATAAGGCTATAGTTGTGGACAGTGCCAACCCTGAGGTGATTGAAGCAGGGTTAAAGCAAGGTGAAGCTCGTGTGGCAATGGTTAACTCAGTTAATGCCGAAAAAGCTAGATTGGAGGCTATAGGCCCTCTGGTAGGTGAGTATCGGGTTGATGTTATTGCCTTAGCTATGGATGGCAAGGGTATACCATCACGAGTAGAGGAGCGTATCAGGGCATGTGACCTGATTCTGGAAGGTTTGAGCCGTTATAACATTCCCGCTGAGAAAGTATATTTTGACCCGCTGGTGCTACCTATCGGAGTAGACACCACTCAAGGACAAGTTACTTTAAAGACTTTAGAGCAAATCAAAGCAAGGTATCCTGAAGCTAAGACTGTCGTTGGTTTGAGCAACACCTCCTACGGCTTACCCCAGCGATCAATGATAAACGATGCCTTTTTGTTAATGCTCATGTATGTCGGCCTGGACTCCGTAATTGTGAATCCGCTGCACAACAGCACTATAGGTAGCATTGAACTAGGAGAAATGCTGTTAGGGAAAGATGCCCATTGCAAAAAATATTTAAAGGCATACCGAATGGGACTATACCAGGAGAGGCACTAAAAGGAAATCAAAGAGCAAAAATCAAAATGCAAAATGACAAGGCAAAAAATATGATAAATCCTAAGCACGAAATACTAAATTCTAAACAAATACAAAGCACTAATGAGCAAAATTCAAAACAAAATAAGTTTTGATATTTGAATTAGATATTAGAAATTGAAGAAAGTGGAGCATTTTTGCATTTTAATCTGTAATTTTGACATTTCATCTTTGATTTTTGAGATTGTTTAGGATTTATTGAAAATGGCTAGAGAAGGAATTTTAGTTCATTCTCCATATGAAAGGATGACCGAGGAGCAAATCAAGCAAATTCACCATGCCTCCGTGCAGATTCTGAATGACCCCGGCATGATATCTTTTAATTGCGAGGCGGCGGAGATATTCAGTGCCAGCGGCGCAGAAGTTACGTCAATAACATCTGCCGATAATCCCTGCTGGTTGGTAAGAATACCAGAGAAACTCGTTCTCCAAGCCATCAATAGCGCACCTAAAATAGTCAAGTTAGGTGCCAGGAACAAGGATAACAGCCTTTTCCTGAATGGTGAAGAACCAAGGGTATTCTTCGTTTCCGGCTCGGAAACCAATATCTGGTTGGATGTTGATTTCCCAACCTATGTTAAGAAATCTGACCCTGGTACTGAGATTCTGGTACCCGAATTTCATAAGCGGCGTGGCACTGTTTTAGACCTTTGTCAAGCGGCTCACCTGTGTGAGCATCTGGAAAGTCTGGATGCCTTCATTCGTTCCGTGAATATCCAGGATAAAGACATCACAGAAGATAATAAAGATGTTAATAAATTCTTTGCCTCCTTAAATAACACTACCAAGCATGTGATGGCAGGGCTAACCAGTTTGGAGCAGCTGGATAATGTGGTAAATATGGCAAAGTTAATAGTCGGAGGAGAAAAAGAACTTAAGGAAAATCCCATCATTTCCTTTATCACCTGTTTAGTGAAAAGCCCTCTGCAATTTGTGGATGATACCAGTCAGACCTTGATGGAAATCTGCAGGAGGGGGCTGCCAGTAGTAGTTTCGTCTGCACCCCAGGCTGGAAGCACTGCCCCTATGAAGGAAGACGGCATTATGGCTCAAATAAATGCTGAAGTTCTGGCAGGAATAACCTTGAGCCAGCTGGTAAACGAGGGAACACCAGTGCTTTACGGAAGCGTACCGGTCAGAGCCCGGCTTGATACCCTCAGTGATTCCTATGGTGCTCCTGAAACCAGCCAATATAACATTGACTGCGTTCAAATGGCACGGTTCTACAAGTTGCCTTGCTACGCTACCGCGGGAGTGTGCGATACGAAGATACCGGGACAACAAACATCGATAGAGAGACTGTTCTCAGACATATTAGTCACTTTGAGTGGGCCGCAATACCTGCACTGTGCCTACGGTCTCCTCGATTGCAATTCTACTTTCTGTTTACTCCAGGCTGTTTTGGACGACGCTCACTTTCAGATGATCAAGTTCTTCCTGCGACCGCCGCGGATCAGCGAAGACGAGGTTGCTGAGAGCTTGAAACAAATAAGAGCGGTGGTGGCGACACCACAGAAACTATACATCAGGTATATTCGCCCCCTGATGCGTAGTGGAAAACTCTCAATGCCTTATCCCTTTGAAGGGGATGGGGAGGCGGATAATGTATTCGCATTAGCCTACGAGAGAATGAAGCAACTCCTTGCACAACCTGTGGAGCACATAGACCCAGCTACCACCAAGAAGATATTTGAAGAGATACCTGGAATACTGTCCAGACTGAACGTATATGAAGAAAGGAGGAAGCAATGAAGGAAGCAATGAAGGAAGCAATGAAGGAAGCAATGGAGGAAGACATACTTGCACTGCTTAAGGAGAATGTTATCCAGGGTAGAAGGACCAGGGATGATGAAGGAGTAGATGGGGATATGGTCGGGACCCCGGCAGTATTGGAGTTAACGCAGTTAATGGTGGAAAGCGATATCGCTCCAGAAATAATAATCAAGCAAGGTTTAACCGCAGGAATGAAGGTGGTAGGCGACAAGTTTGCCACAAAGGAGTATTTTATCCCGGACATGTTGGCCTCCGCCGAAGCGGTGGGGGCAGCTATGGATATTCTAAGGCCAATTCTTGAAGCTTCTGACATTGAAACAAAAGGGCGATTCGTTATAGCCACAGCAGAAGGGGATATTCATGACATCGGAAAGAACATTGTTGCTATCTTGCTCAAGGGGGCAGGTTATGAGGTAAAGGACCTGGGCATAGATGTTTCTCCGGAGAAGATTGTCGAGGTTGTCAGAGAATGTGAGCCTGATTTCCTCGGCCTTTCTGCTTTACTGACTACCACGATGGTAGCTATGGGAAAGACAATTGAAGCACTGAAAGAAAATGGGCTTAGGGACAAAGTCAAGGTTCTGGTTGGAGGAGCGGCGGTCTCTGAGGAGTATGCTCAGGAGATAGAAGCGGATGCCTACTGCGTGGACGGTTTTCATGCCATTAAGGTGCTTGAGGATTTTCAAAAAGTGAAACTATAACCCAAGTGCGTTACTTCGATTGTTCGATTAGAGGAGGGTAACTATAGCCGGAATTGCTGGAATCATATCGGTGGATGGAGAGTGTCCGAGTGGGATAACCAGGCAGGTGACAAGAATGTTGGAGTTGATCCGTCACCGGGGTCCGGACAACACCACCACACGGACATTGCCAGACAAGACGGGAGCACTGGGTGCAGTTGAAATCAACCTGACGCTCGAAAGGACGCCCTGCACCTCAGTTTCCACACCCCCGTACATTCTCTTTGACGGAGAACTATTCAATGAAAGGTCTTCAGGGCAAAGTGATGTGGAGCTTTTCAAGCAGTTTTACCAGAAGTACGGGAAAGATTGCTTCAAACACCTTGACGGGGGTTATAGCTGCGCCATTGTCGAAGAGGACGGAACCATCTTGGCCCGTGACCATGTGGGTGCAAGGCCCCTTTTCTACGGACTGGCAGACAACTTATTGTGCTTCTGCACAGAAATGAAGGGGTTGATAGACCATGTTCGTTTTGATGTCCATGAGCTTGCCCCTGGACACATGTACAGTACAAAGGAAGGGCTGAAGACCTTTGATCCATTTGTTCCTGACATACCTGAAATAGGCGACCTTAAGGAAACTGCCAGTGCGCTAAGGGAACTCATGATAGAGGCAGTAAAGAGAAGAATGAAGGGAGTGCAAGCCGTTGCCCTGAGCGGTGGTCTTGATAGCTCCCTCATTGCAGCCATAGCCAGGGAGTTTAATCCTGATCTGCAGGCATTCACTGGTACTATTGATAGTGCACCAGGCCCAGACCTGGAGAACGCCATATTGATGGCTGATTTATTGGGGCTGGAACATCACATATATAGAATCACTGACTCCGAGATTTCCAATTTCATCCCTGAAGCGATCTGGTATTTGGAGAGCTTTGACGAGGACTGCATATCCGGTGTTATCTCCAATTGTTATGTCTCAAAAATGACAAAAACATATAGCGACTCCATTCTTGTGGGGGAGGGGGCTGATGAGCTGTTCGGGGGATATCGCATGGTGCTGAAAAGCCCCAGGGTGACCAGTGATGAACACAGGGAACAGCTGGCTCAAAGGCTGGTGGAAATCGCGTACAATACCGCACTCAGACGCATGGACCGGGGATGGATGGCGAATGCTGTAAACTACCAGACTCCCTTCCTGGATACGAAGGTCGTAGCTTTCAGTCAAAAGATCCCCATGCAGTGGAAGATTTATGGTGAAAAGCAGGTGGAAAAGTACATTTTGAGAGAGGCATTCAGAGATATGCTTCCTGAGAAGATCGCTAATCGTGAGAAACTCAGGTTCGCTATGGGGACAGGCATGGACGACGTTATGGATGCGCTGGTCTCCAAACTAATTGACCCCGAAGGGATAAAAGAGCGACCGAAAACGTTTTACGGATTGTCATTTGCAACCTTCAAAGAGCTGTACTATTACGACGAGTTCTTACGCCTTTTCCCGCCCGCCTATGAAAAACAGACTATCCGATGGGATCCCTTCAAGTAGAAGATGAGTTCGGAAACATCATGTTGCGAACGCAAAATCTATGGATGGGCACTATTTGGTGCTCACCTCAACTTCAGATTCATTTTTGGCAGGAACACTAACGAATTCGTGAGCCGGGCTCCTCATCCACAATGGAATTGACGATTCTTGGGTCTGGCGGCTGCATGGTCATTCCCAAACCCCTTTGCCGGTGCCGGGTCTGCCAGGAAGCAAGGAAGAAGGGTATTCCTTACAGCAGAGCAGGTTCCTGTGCTTTCCTTCATGATATCAACCTCCTGATTGACACACCAGCGGAAATTGTCAGCCTTTTGAATCGTTCCCCTATCCGCCGTGTCGATTACCTGATGTTCACTCACCTGGACCCTGACCACGTGGAAGGATTCCGGGTAGTCGAGCAAATTGCGCTGGATTTTCGTACCTGGCATGCCTATCCAGAAAAACAGATTTGTTTGTTGCTCCCCGACCAGCTAGGCGAAGGAATAAGGAATATTCGTTCTCAGTATGGTCCCTTGATCGATTTCTACCAGGAAAGTGGTTTTGTCAGGCTCATGCTTTTTCAGGGCAGTGTCCAGATAAGAGACGTTCGCATCACTGCCATCGGAGTTGAGCGGGGTTCCCGGTTAGCCTTCGTTTACATCTTTGAAAAGTCAGGACGCAATGTGGTTTATGCTCCCTGCGATATCAAGCCCTTCCCAGAGCATCGGAATGAGGTTCAACAGGCCGATCTGCTGGTCATCCAGCCGGGGATATTTGAGAAAGGGCTGAAGCATGGCTTCAGATACCCAGCCGACCATATCTCCAGGACCACACTCTATACCTTTGAACAAACCCTGGATCTGGCAGCACGTCTCCACGCTAAGAGGATCATTTTTGTTCACCTGGAAGAATACTGGAATCGGAGCTATGACGATTACCATAGCCTGGAGACTAACGACCAAAGGCTTTGCTTTGCCTATGACGGCATGCAGCTAAGTGTGTGATACATGTTCGACGTCGCAACGATGAGACGCTGCATCGGACAGGGTTCGTGGATACCCTTGAGACTTGCTCTTACTCCCTGAAGGTCTTGCGCTCCGAAAGGAGAGTGTGCCTCGCGATGACAGGAGGGTGTCATTGCGGGCCTCTCTTTTAATTGTCATTGCGGTGAGCTGAAACCCCGAGCGCAGCGAAGGGGCCAAGGTGTGGCAATCTCAGAAAAGCCAAACTCTAAATACTAAATCCGAAATACTAAACAATACCAAATGACCAAAACTCCAATCACCAAAACGGTTTTGAATTTAGATATTGGGATTTGTTTAGGATTTAGTGCTTTGAATTTAGGGTTTCCCTGCAGGGGTGTCATTGCGGTGAGCTGAAACCCCGAGCGTAGCGAAGGGGCCAAGGCGTGGCAATCTCATGCCGAGAAAAGGGGTGGTTCTTCACTGGGAACCAAGAAATGTAACTAAATATAACTAAAGTTAACTAACCGCAAGTTGATATTTTCCACACGGCGATGTAGAATATACAAAGGTACCAGGACGAACGTCCTGGACAATATTCTGACGAATCAGAATAATCGGGATGCAGGGATGGTTAAAGAGTGGAAGTCGTTTTCTGTTTTTGCTGTTCTGTCATTGATATTCCCTCTTGTTCCTGTGGCAGTCCTGGTTGAGCCAGCGAAAAATATCGTTCAGGCTTCTAGCGTGGGCCGGGAGGTGGTAGGTAAGGAGGGCTAAGAAACGAGGAAGGGTAAAATGAATCAGCGAAAACTGCCAGGGATCGCCTGGCTGCTTGTGACGTTTCTTCTAGCGGGCTCTTTGTTTGCCTTTGCCGGCGTCGTTTATGCCTTCGCCCCGGACACTGACCTGTCAAATGCCGATGCCTCATTCTGGGGCGAGGATGGGGTTGATTTCTCTGGTGGTTCAGTTGCCTCTGCCGGGGATGTCAATGGCGATGGCCGCGATGACTTCCTCATCGGTGCCTATGGTGATGATGACGGCGGAGATTATGCTGGTCAGACCTATCTCATCCTGGGGCGTGCTGCTGCCGACTGGGGGATGGACTTCGACCTGTCAAATGTCGATGCCTCATTCTGGGGCGAGGATGCGGGTGATTACTCTGGTTGGTCAGTTGCCTCTGCCGGGGATGTCAATGGCGATGGCTATGATGACTTCCTCATCGGTGCCTTCTTTAATGATGACGGCGGAGATTATGCTGGTCAGACCTATCTCATCCTGGGGCGTGCTGCTGCCGACTGGGGGATGGACTTCGACCTGTCAAGTGCCGATGCCTCATTCTGGGGCGAGGATTCGGAGGATTACTCTGGTCGGTCAGTTGCCTCTGCCGGGGATGTCAATGGAGATGGCCGCGATGACTTCCTCATCGGTGCCTTCGGTGATGAGGACGGCGGCGGAGATTATGCTGGTCAGACCTATCTCATCCTGGGGCGTGCTGCTGCCGACTGGGGGATGGACTTCGACCTGTCAAATGCCGATGCCTCATTCATTGGCGAGGATGAGTATGATGGGTCTGGTCGGTCAGTTGCCTCTGCCGGGGATGTCAATAGCGATGGGTATGATGACTTCCTCATCAGTGCCGTGTGGGATGAGGACGGCGGCGGAGACCGGGCTGGTCAGACCTATCTCGTTCTGGGCTGTGCTGCTGCCGACTGGGGGATGGACTTCGACCTGTCAAGTGCCGATGCCTCATTCTGGGGCGAGGATTCGTATGATCGCTCTGGTGGTTCAGTTGCCTCTGCCGGGGATGTCAATGGCGATGGCCGCGATGACTTCCTCATCGGTGCCTATGGTGATGAGGACGGCGGCGAATGGGCTGGTCAGAGCTATCTCATTCTGGGGCGTGCTGCTGCCGACTGGGGGATGGACTTCGACCTGTCAAATGCCGATGCCTCATTCTGGGGCGAGGATTCGTATGATAGCTCTGGTGGTTCAGTTGCCTCTGCCGGGGATGTCAATGGCGATGGGGGCGATGACTTCCTCATCGGTGCCTATGGTGATGAGGACGGCGGCGGAACTGATGCTGGTCAGACCTATCTCATCCTGGGGCGTGCTGCTGCCGACTGGGGGATGGACTTCGACCTGTCAAATGCCGATGCCTCATTCTGGGGCGAGGATTACGGTGATCTGTCTGGTTGGTCAGTTGCCTCTGCCGGGGATGTCAATGGCGATGGGGGCGATGACTTCCTCATCGGTGCCCGGTGTGATGATGACGGCGACGTTTATGCTGGGCAGACCTATCTCTGGTTGGGCACTCCACCACCACCTCCACCAGTTCCAGTCTGGTCTGTTGGTGACAACTGGGTATATAACTGCTCTTATGAAAATCCAGGGGGAAACACCGAACAAGATACTTGTGAATTAGAGGTCACCATGGTAGGTGAAGAAGTGGTCGGGGATGAAGCTTGTTACAAGCTCAGTGGTGTCTTTGATCCTCCGGCGACCCGCGATGCCGCCGATATGCCGCTAACGTTACACGTCGGCACCGTTGATATATGGACCAGCAAAGCCCATATGGAGTATGTGAAAACGAGTTCAGCAATCGCAGAGCTTCCCGGGTTGCCATCCACCGTCACCTGGACTTATCCTGGAGACTACGGCTGGCCCTATGAGGTCGGGGAGACCTGGAGCGCTTCCGTGCGTGTTGTAGCTGGTCCTCTAGATGAAACTACTGAGTTGGAGTTTAAGGTACTTGGTGTGGAAACTATTACCGTGCCCGCGGGAACATTCGAGTGCTATCATATAGTGGCATACGAGCCCACAAGCCCGGACAACTATACCTTTGAGCACTGGTTCAACGCATATGATGTGAAATCAGTTGTAAAGATGATAGACCGCTTCCTCTGGGCTGGTGTGGAGGTCAGGGAGCTTACATCCTACTCCGTGGGAACACCTCCGGCACAGTACAACTTGACCATCAATAGCACCGACGGTGGTAATGTGACCACCCCTGGAGAGGGGACGTTTGCCTGTTATGCTGGTGAGGTGGTAGACCTGGTGGTCACGGCAGATACTGGTTATCAATTTATGAACTGGACGGGCGATGTGAGCACGATAGCTGGTGTAGATTCAGCAGCCACTAACATCATCATGACCGGGAATTATTCCATTACGGCTAACTTTGCTGGAGGAGCTGAGTGCTATGTTATGAGAAATCTGCCTGATGTGACGTATCCTGGCCAGACATTCGATGTTTATGTGAACTTCACTGCACCCGTCGATAAGTTCAACGCCATCGGTCTCACCGACCTTGCTCCCGACGGTTGGGAGGTTGCCGTTGATACAGCGTGGTGTACCCCGAATGCCGATGCTGTTTTAACCACGGACAATAAAGCGGAGATTGCTTGGTTTGGCGAACCAGGTATCGGTTTTGATAAGGGCACCAACTTTACTGCAATGTATAAGGTGACCGTCCCTGATGATGCCGAGCCAGGAATCAATGAGTTCCCGTTGGGTGACTGTTCTAAGGCCTGGCTGGGATACTACGTCGGTTCACTGGTACGATATACGTCATGCGTAATAGGGGAGCATGAAATGACGGTAACAGTTACTATCGACGTTATGAGAAATCTGCCTGCTGACGCTCTGGACTTTGACGCCGAATATCCTGGAGACACGTTCGATGTCTACGTGAACTTCACTGCACCGGTGGATGACTTCGCCAGTATCGGTCTGACTGACCTTGCTCCCGCTGGTTGGGAGGTTCAAACTGATGTAAACTGGTGTTCCCCAATAGCAAGTTGGACTATGAGTCCCGGCAATAAGGCAGAGTATGCCTGGAACGGGCCTTTTAGTGAAGGCACTAACTTCAGCGCCAAGTATGAAGTAACCATTCCGGCGACTGCTGACGTTGGACTCAATGACTGGCCGAACTGCAACATTTCCGAGGCCTGGGTTGAATACTGGTTTGGCCCGAAGGGACCATATGAATCGTGCATAACCGGCGACTGGCAGAAGATAGTAACAGTCCCTGGCAAGGTATGGGGAGAGACTCGCGATGTTAATGGGGATGTGCTAACCAGTACGATGGTTATTCTATACGAGGAAGTTGCTGTCTATGAGGATGACGATTCAAGTACTGCCCCGGATGCTCTTTATTGCAATGATGTGGATGACACGGGATTGTACTGGCAGTCGGCCTCAAAATACTGCTACTTCCCTCGAAATACAAGTGACATGCCAGGAAGCAGGAATCCGTGGCACGAGGACAACATAGACTTCTCGACGGTAGCACTGTTAGCCGCGGGATACAACATGGACTTCGAAGGTGACTACGGGCTTGTCCCCAGGGCATGCACCATGTCCTATGCTATGGAAAGCGTCAATCACTGGCTGTTTGTACCGGCCGACGATATGGCGGTACCGCATCCTGAGTGGCAGCTTTCTAACTGGAAAGCTATGGAGTCGGTCCATTCCTGGCAATTTCCTTACGGCTGCAACGCGTAACGTTAGTAGTCAGGGAATATAGCCAGTCTCAGTTCCGCTTGAAGGGCATTCGTGCTACGGTTAACAGGATGAGACCATCTGCAGTGTTGTTTACTGTAGTGCCATTCTTCTAAGAGGAGGATTTAACCCTTTCATGGATGGTGGCGTGAACAAAGCGATGAAATGTTCAAGTGGAGATCCCGCTATAAAGACACTAGGGCAATGATACCTATGTGGATTACGGAAATTCAATCAAAAAAGCATTGTCTCTTGGACAATTTCCACTGTCTGAAGCTATGGCGCTGTTTCCTCGGGACCGGGCTTTCCGACGGTTGGCTCGGGAAATACATAAGTCCTTACGAAGAAATGTTTGCCAGGAGACACATGAATTAATGGCTGCACTCGAGGTAAATATGCACTACAATCAGCGCCTTCAGTGACAACGTATCTTTGAATATAGTCAAAACCATTGTCGCCTTCCATTTTCTCCCGCCAAGCAAGCACTACGTAGTCTATCTCACCATCTTTGTTGCGCAGTGGGAAGCTCGGTGTTAATGTGCCTGCCAGAATGTCCTTTGACTCTCGCCACCGGATATTGCCTAAGTCAACGAGTGATGGTCTTGAATAATCTTTAATATTGGTTATGTTTACCCAAAGCATCCTTCTCTGGAGATTTTGATGTGTTGAGAACTTTTTTATTGCATCAGTAACTAAAGGACATATGTCAACACGTCTAACCTGTTTTCGTCCCCGCATTGTTTGCCGCTTGTCCTTACACTCTATTCCAATATTCTCATCGCTACCCCTTACAAAAATCCAATCGCCATGCCTTCGAGATTGGGGTATACCTCGTTTATCAGTATAGCGGAGGTTCTCCCATCCACTAAATATGTATAGCCCACTCATATAGACCTCGGTCAGATACCCATACAGAGCAGATTGATTCCCCTGACGTATTCCCTCCGAAACAGTTTCTCTGAATTCGGATGTGCTTAATCCCAAATCCTTATTCAGTTCCCAAAAGAAGGCAGCTTCTAGGAAAGGAAGAATATACTGCTCAAATTCCTCGGTAGAAAACCACTTTATGCTGTCTATTAGTGGGAATACGCTTGTATGTGGTCCTCTTTCCAATATGGATGGATCTTGCTGCCACTTTCTAAAGACAATTATATGAATATCTTTCAATGGTGATATATCTGCGAACTCAGGATCTAGTTCCCGACGGAAGAGCTTTTCTGCACCATAGATATCTTGTATGAATCTCTCAACTATTTCTAAGCTATTGTAATATTCCATGCTTGAATAGGATCTGCCTCCCTCGCGAGTCTCGAAACTGCGCCTCATAGGAACCCCGGATTCTTGAATTTGTTGGAACACCCGCATAATCCGAACGAAATCGGAATCTGAAACGCTTACAGAAACATAATCCCCTGTAATTACTGGTGATTTGATGGCTCTTACTACGATTTGAATAGGCTGGTTTTCATCGCAGTACACGAATATCGTAGGATCCACGCCACCCTTTTTTTTCTTTACTTCCGTGATTTTCTGTAACAAGGCTCTTTCTTCTTCAGAAAAGTTCTCACCCATAGTAATGCACCTCCTAATGGACTGTGGCACTCTCTGTAACTTAGCTTGCTAAATCCCTATCGCCCAAGAATTATATACTCAGCCCATAACCTTGGGAAGGAAACCAGCCACCGAGATCTTGGTGTTGGTTTTAGCTTTCATCATGATATCCTCGAATAGCGCATCTAGTTAAACATTTTGGCTGATTGTAAGCTAAGCCAGCCGTGATTATTCCCGGGGCGTTCTATCTGCCTTCTATTATGGCTGTTTTTTCGGTCAAATTTTAAATCGCCACCTTGCGATAATCCTCAAACCGGGGCTTTCTCTTCTCCTGGAATGCCTTCACCCCTTCCGCTGCTTCCTCAGTATTGTAGTACAGACCTAAACCGGCAATTCCCAGGTAAGTAACCCCTGTTACTCCATCCGTTTCAGCATTGAAGGCATACTTCAGGAATTTTAGAGAGGTTGAGCTCTTTGCCAATAACTCCTCACACCACTTGTCCACTTCCTCGTCTAGCTTATCTGGAGGCACTACCGCATTGACTAATCCCATCTGTAAGGCTTCTTGGGCAGAATATACCCTGGTGAGGAACCATATTTCTTTGGCTTTCTTTGTCCCGACATTTCGCATTAACTCCCCGGTGCCAAATCCCGGGTCAAAACTTCCCACTCGCGGCCCAGCTTGCCCGAAGCGAGCGGATTCAGAAGCTATGCCAAAATCACAAGCAACCTGCCACACATGCCCACCTCCAATGGCGTAGCCATTCACCCGAGCAATTACAGGTTTCGGAATAAAACGAATCAACCAGGTAACCTGCTGCCAACCAACCTCCAGGGGCAAAGCGGCTATGGTGTTTTCGTAACCCTTGATTGTGCGTATGCTTTGATCGCCACCAGTGCAGAATGCCCTGTCTCCTGCCCCTGTGAATACTACCACACGAACCTCATCATCACTCCACGCCTGCATTAAGGCCTGAGTCAGTTCATAAACAGCCACATTATTGCAGGCATTCATTACCTTCGGCCGATTTATCGTTATCCTCGCTACGCCATCCTTCTTCTCATAGAGAATTTCTCTGTATTCCATAATTTCACCTCCCGTTTATATCTACAGAAAGCCCTTTATGCCATAGTGAGCCCACCACTAACACTCATGGTTTGGCCCGTAATATAACCTGCCTCATCTGATGCGATGAAGGCAACGGCGGCCGCTATATCCTCAGGTTTTGCAAGCCGCCGCATAGGGATTGCTTTCTTCAAAGCCTCAATCAGGTTCGGGTTCTCCTCAGCCATAGAGGCAAGAAGGGGGGTTTCTGCTGGTCCCGGACATATGCAATTTACCAGAATGTTATACCGTACAAGCTCTCGTGCAAGCGTTTTCGTAAATGCGATCATGCCCCCCTTACAGGCTGAGTAGACAGATTCACCCGTCGAGCCAACCCTGCCAGCATCCGAGCCTATGTTCACTATCCTGCCGTAGTTACGCTCCCTCATTCCATCGAGAACCGCCCTGGTAACAGTCATGGGACCCCTTAGATTTATAGCTATTATTCTATCCCAGAGTTCCTCAGGTAGATCCATAAACAACGTTAGTTTATCCCAACCTGCATTGTTCACTAAAACATCAATCCTTCCCCAGCTTTGTTCAACTTCTTTGACGGCCTGTTTCACAGAGTTACTATCTGTGATATCCATTTCTACCGCCATGGCTTTCCCACTCCTTAATCCTATGTCAGATGCGACAGCCTTCGCCTTATCTACTTGAATATCAAGGATGCCAACGGCAGCCTGCTCTTGAGCAAGGCGCCTGGCTATTGCCTCTCCCACACCTTGAGCTGCACCCGTTACTATTACTACTTTGTCCTTAAATCGCTCCATTTCTGGCACCTCATTTATTTTTCTCTTTTCCAGGAAAGCTTTTGCGCTTACCTGGAGTCCCGTAAATGTACTGGTCTTGCCTTTGCTGGCTCACTCCAAAAGCACATATTAAGTCATCTAACCATTACCTCCTTTGCACAGGTTATTACAGCCTGATGGGAAAGCTCACATATTTCCCTTGCCCGCGTTCTGAATAATCCTGTCTTCGTCAGGTATAAGGAAGGTATTCCCTCCCTGCCACATTACGGAGAATATTAAGCTTCATAATATCGGCAGTGCCATCAGCGAATTCGTAGCCTATGGCATCTCGTAACCGTTGCTCCAGCGGGTATTCTACACTATAACCCACGTGACCAAGGGTTAATAAGGCATTGTGGATAGCATCTACGGCTACAACAGGTCCCAGATATTTAGACATTGCTGACTCTTTAGCAAAGGGTAATCCTTGATCATGCAGCCACATAGCTTTATAACAGAGCAAGCGAGCTGCTTCTACTCTGGTCAAACTCTCTATGAGCCTGAAGGATACTCCTTCGAATTTGAGGATGGGTCTACCCCAGGCATGCCGGCTCTTACCATAATCGAATGCTTCATCAAGGCTAGTTTCTGCCATACCCAGAGCCGACAGAGCCAGCATGACTCGAAAGATATCAAAATCTTCCAGTGCTAATCCAAAGCCCTGTCCTTCTTCACCGGCTCTGTACTTGGACGAGATACGAACATTATCGAGAAACACTGAAGATCTATCCAGGGAAATCCACCCGGTATCAGCAAACGGGATCCTGGAAACTCCGGGAATGTCTAAAGGTACAGCAAAGCAAGTTATTCCCTTCGCTTTCTTGGAAGGGTCGACTGTAGCAAATACACCGGCTAAATCTCCTTGCATCCCGAGACTAAGTGATGTCTTTTCTCCATTGAGTATGTAATCATCGCCGTCCCTGGTAGCCCTGGTTCTGAGTGCAGTTGCATCAGAGCCGCACTCAGGCTCAGTTATACCAAAACAGGGGATAACTTCTCCACAAGCAATCCTGGGAAGCCACTCTCTTTGTACCTCGGGGTGACAGCGTGCAAGGATTACTGCAGCTCCGAATGCCTCCAGCGGAAATAGTGCAGCAGCATGGTCTACTTTTCCGAACTCCTCAGCGGTTATTCCCAGCATCATAGCATCGCCAGGCTGCCCTCCGTAATCCTCGGGAATCCACAACCCTTGAAATCCTTCTTTCCCTATTTGCTCGACAATTTCTCTGGGGTACTGATTCTGCTTACATCTCTCTTTGGCGCCAGGGGCTAGAACCCTGTCGGCAAAATCCTGTGCTTTCTGTTTAAACATGAGTTGAGCTTCGCTAAAACCAAATTCTGGCATATTTCCTCCCTTGGTCAGTTTGACCTTAACCAATTTATCACGAAACTGAGATTCTCCAACGCAATTTGTCTCAAACTTCCCCGGTTATTCTTGCTTTTCTCGAGCTACCCTTTTTCAATTGATTTGTTGACCAGGAAAATCTTTGGCGGTGTGCTCTTTGGGAGCATAATACTAAGCTGCCCAGTTTTAAGGCTATATGTTGAGCTTCCCTGTTTCGATAATTAGAGGGTCTTCTTCATCCATCACACGGACGATATCCTTATACATCCCCTCCTTCATCGCCCTGATTATCTTCCTTCCCTTGTTCAGACCTTTTGCGAAGGAAAGGGCTTCATCCATCAGGTCATCAATATGACACGCCTTCATAACAATGTGATGCTCTTCGCATTCATAAGCAGTAAGACGTTTACCGGTGTATTTCATCTCCTCAAGCTTATACATGGGGATTGCCTTTTCCGCGAGTGCTATCATCCCGGGAAGAAAAGGTATGCCAAGGTCTACTTCAGGGAAACAGAAAAACCCTCTGTCAGAGCGCATAAATCGAAAGTCAAATGCGCAGCACATAATAGCTCCACCAGCAAATGCATGGCCTGTCATAGCAGCAATGGTGGGCATGGGATAAATAAGCAGCCTCTTGAAAAGGCTGTTCATGGTATAGAGAAACTTCCTTGCAGTATCCGGGTCATTTTTCTGGATAAGAGAGACAAGCCAATCGAGGTCAATACCGTTAGAGAAAATCTTTTCATGGGATGACCTGACCACAAGTGCATTCGCATCGGTATCGTTCTCAATTGTATCTAAAACAGAAAGAAACTCATCCAGAAATGCCAGGTTAAATCGGTTTTCCCCGCTATTCATAGTAACAACAGCCACATTTTCATCCAATTCATATTCTATTAGCGCCATATTGATACCTCCATGCCTAAGGATTCTTGTTCAAACGCCTGCCAAATTATACATTTTATGGCTCCAACAAGCCAAGCCTGAAGATAGAATAAGCACATTCGGAGTTGCAGGCAGAGACAGAGGATTGAGACAGAGAGATTATTTGTTTAACACCCCGCTCAGCATCCTGGCTATTGCATCACATTCTTGATATAAGGTCTCATAATCGGGGGTCTTGAGATAGCCCCTGTTCCTTCAGCAATGTTGGTGGATATAGATAAAGCCGCTCTTCTTATCTGTTCTCCTAAGGAAAATTGTTCCCTTTGGTCAATGACCTTGAATAGCTCACATATTTTTTCATAAATTGCGATGGATTTCTTCCAGACCTCTAACCTCTCAAACTTAAACATGACCGCATCTCATCGTTCTGCCTATCTCTGTCACTGTCTTCTATCTCTATCTGAAGGGTTTCAATCCCCTTTCGAGGATCAGGTCCTTTTCGTCGGGTCTACTGATTTTCGTTCCTCCAATCTTTCCTTGAGGTAGACCCAGCCGGGTAGGATATCTTCGGTTAAATGTGTTGGGAGTGTAGCCTTAATCGGTTGTCCCACGTTAAATACCTCTCCCGTTTTAAAGAGGTTTTCAGCCACATCGAATAAGACTGCCCCGGGTATTCCAATTGCCATTTCATCATCTGAGGCAAGCGCGAAAACCCTGTCTCCGCCCCCGAGAAGAACAACCTGTGGTTTTCCTGTTAGAAATGGCATCAGACCACCTTTTATGCATGATTCTCCATAGCCGTTAAATGGCGATTGTATAAGGTGTTTTCCTTCGTAACTTAACGCATGAATGACATGCATTAATTGCCCTGGGCTGCCATAAAGAAGAATTGAATCAGGAATAAACTGGGTTTTTGTCAATGGTGAGGCAATAAGGCCGATATGCCCCTCGGTCTTCTGTCTATTTTCTTCCGTCATCAAATCAGCATACAGTGATTGAACCTTTATTTCGGCATCCACATCCTTTCGCCACTTGTTTAGTCTCTGACTCTCGATGAGTTCCTCAACGGTTATATCAATCCAGTGGTGGACGAAAGAAGTCGGTAGGCAGAAGTTATCTTCAGCGGTCATGGCGACATTCCTTTCGTGCCGCCGGGCATAGGTGAAAGCCTGGCATAAACTCCATTTTTGTCCAAATGAGGATGGGCTGGTGAATCCTTCTGGAATCTCTGTAATAGCTTTTATATATTTTACAGCCACGGGAAAGGTGTTAATCCGTAACTTCTGGTATAATTCCTCGCCTGCACTCCGGTAATCCTCTAGCTGTTTCATAAAGCCTTACCTCCTTCTGCTAATATTACTGACATTACCACTAACGCTTTGGTTAAATTAACAGTATATCACTCAATATGGTCTCCAGCGTTTCAATCCCCTTTTCGAGGGCTAGTATTCCTCCGATGATATGCCTTCAGCATTTTTGCTGGTAGAGCTTACAGGAAGCCACCTGACTATGCTCGAAAGGGGCAAGTGATATTGCACTGCGGGCTGGGATTAAGGTACTGTAATCAATAGATATGGGCTGCACTACGCTCGTCGCTGTCCCGCCGGCGACCAAGGACGGGGAAATATATCTTCTATGGAACTTCGATATTCTCCGCCCTGCCAGGCTAATCTTCGATAGATGCCGCTTTTTCGTTACCAATTCAGGAGGGTACAACTATGTAGCCTGGGGCATCCCTGGCTGGCTGCATATCGGTATGATGAACGAGAAGGGGTTGTGCTTTGTAGGGAATGCTGTGGGCATGAAGGATGGCGATGGGAAAGGGGCGACCATTCTTGAGATAATTCAGAGGGCGCTTTCTTCCTGCTCCACGGTGGACGAGGTATCTCAGATTTACAATGAAAGCACCCGCCTTGTTCTTCCTGGCTATAGTGCGGCGATATTCGCCAATTTGAACTCAATGTGGGCAGATGAGCGAGGCAATGCCGTTACCATAGAATATAGCAAGAACCATATTGCTGTCAGGGGCATTGATGAAAGCGGCGTTATGGTGGAGACAAACCACCACCAGCACTTGGATAGGAAAGTCTCAGGTGGTGCCGGGCCAGTGGGGCAGAACGCAATAGCAGGCAGCTATGCCCGCTTGGGGCGTGGCTGGGAGCTGGCCAGGGAATATGCCGGTAAATTTGATTTGGAAACTGTGGTACGGTTTGCCTCCGACCATGGGAAGAACTACAGCCTGCTGCCCGATTTCGAAGTTCCCCAAACAGGAATCGTGGACGATTCCACTATCTGCTGCCATGTGTGGAATCACGGCTGGTATTTGCGTCGGTTTCGATTAAAAAGGGCATTGGACGCCATGGCCGAAGGTGAGACCGTTTATTCATTCATCCTTCAGCCCGGAAATAGAACTATCTGGCTCTGCCGGGGCAAGCCCTGCCGTTCGAAATATGTGCCCCTGGAATTCAGTGAAGCACTCCAGAAGTCAGATATAAGGCCTGTCCAGCAGAGGTTGTTCAAAGGCAAATGGAGGAGCTTTGTCCTGAAGTCTCTCCGCTTCGCCGAGAAAGCCTTTCCCGTAGGATAGGAGAAGTCATGTCGTATTGACGGCGCAATGCTCAACTACTACACTAACGGCTGCAAGGGTGGGGAAGGTCGAGGTAACTGCTTATATCCAGTTCGATATGATTCTTAGTATGACAAAAATTTTGAAGGAGGTGTTAAATGCCTACCATAGATGATTTCACTCGTCCAAGGGAGCTAATTCCGCCGCTAATTGATGATATGGGCAGGGCTATCAGGGAATGGGTGGATGACAGGTATATGCCCATGAGGAGAAAGATAGACGAGGACTGGGCAGAACACAAGCTTGTTAAGCCTCTGTTAAAGGAGATAATGGTTGATTTCGGGTTAAATAGATCGGTATGGCCCGGGGAGGTTGGTGGGCTTGACATCAGCTCTTTGGGAACTACCGGTGTAAGTACAATAAGGATTTACGAAGAGCTTGGTCGAGCAGATTGTGGGTTTGCGGTCGCCTGTGCTTGCTCCCTCTGGCCGGTGCTACCTATAACGCAGCTTCCTCACAGGAATGAGGAGCTATGTAATGAGTTTGGTCCCAGGTACTGTGGAGATGAGCTTTATATGGGCTGTTATGCCATGACTGAGCCTGAGAGTGGGGCTGATATAGAGAACATCGGGCGTATACATGGGAGGACTATTCGCACCACCGCTAAGCGAAGTGGGGAGGAATGGATTATAAATGGGCATAAGCAGTGGCCTACAAACTCAGGAAAGGTAGCTGACCTTTTTTGTGTTCTGTGCATCACTGATGAAGGCAAAGATGAAGAAGGGTTGAGGTTGATATATGTCCCCGCAGATGTCAAAGGGGTTTCGGTTGGACCGCCTTACCATAAAGCGGGAATGGCTGCAGACATGAATACCGATATATACTTTGATGATGTGCATGTTCCTTTACGGTACAACGCTCAACCTGCTGAGTGGACGGCGAAATGCTTCAACGAGGTCATCACAATGGGTAACCTGGGGACTGCTGCTTTCTCCTTAGGGGTGTTGAAAAACACCTATGAGATAATCAAGAAATATACCGGTGAGAGAGTGGTTGCCGGCAAGCCGCTGAAGGAACATTCCATGAATGCTGTCATCCTGGCTGAGCTTGCCATTGCTGTTGAAGCGGTGTCAACTTACTCTTATACCGTGGCTCATATGGTGGATGCTCCCGATGTTTATGGCCCACCATGGTCTCAGGAAATTGTGGCTAAGACGAGGGCTTGCTCTATGTTCGCCAGCGATATGGCGGTGCACCATACCGGGCGTGTTATGGAGCTTATGGGCTCTTACGGCTATACCAGGGAAGGGGATATCGAAAAGCACTGGAGGGACTCCAAGATGCTGCAGCTCTGGATGGGGGGAAAACAACTGGACTTGATGGAAGTTGCCAGATATTTTTACGAATGTGAGACTCTGTAAAAGCTGAAAGGAGGATACACCGGCAAGATTCTGGAGGTAAATTTAACTTCGGGGAAGATTTCGAAAATGAGCGTGGATGATGAAACCTTGCGGAAACTCAATGCCAATGGCTATCCTTCCCGGGAGAAGCTGGAGAGTGTAGGGCTTTCCGACTTAGCTCGAAGGTTATATACTTCAGGCAAATAATAAACTAAAAGGGAGGTGACATTATGCCAGTTAAGTATGGGACGAAGGAATGGGACGAAGAATACCAAAAGATGGTTGAGGAAAGGCGTAAAGCCCACCCCAAGCCCATAGTGCCGACTCCTGAATGGGGGCAGATATTTGGGGAAACCATTGACGGCGATGCCGAGTATAGGCAGGCAGCCAAGACCTGGGAAGGTGCCGTTACCCTGGTGCTCCAGGCAAAGCCCGAGCTAGGGCTAGACGAAGACATTTCTGTGATGCTGGACCTGTGGCATGGTGCTTGCAGGTCTGTGAAAATCCTTCCCAAAGAAGAAGCTGCGAAGGCGCCGTATGTTATGACCGGTAGCCTCGATACCTGGAAAGCTGTGGCTACAGGTAAGACAGATGCTATTAAGGCTACCATGCTGGGTAAAATAAAGATGAAGGGAGATATGGCTAACGTAGTCAGGCATGTAAAGGCGTCTAAGAGGTTGGCGGGATGTACCGGGCTGGTTGAAGCTGTATGGCCTGATGAACTCAGTAAGGACGAAATTGAGAAGTTTAGAGCTGATCTTAAACAGCTCAGGGAACAGTTCGGGTTTTAGTGACCGCTTAAGAATAACTGGGAGTCAGAAAAGCAGGGATGAGCGATATGGAGGCTGGCGAAGCTGCCGCCAATGCCATATGGGAACTGACCAAGAAGCTAGGGCTTCCTCAAAGGCTTCGTGACGTTGGTGTCCCTGAAGATGGGCTGGAAGAATGTGCCGATGCTTCTCTTTGCGACGGCTGCATAGTATATAACCCTAAGACGATCATCGACTCGCAGGAGACCTTAGGAGTATATAAGAAGGCCTGGTAGGCTTAAATTTCGCGATTCCTGTTGATTGAGCATGGATGCTGACATAATCATTATCGGTGGTGGTTTCGGTGGTTTATCCATTGCTGCCTTATTAGCCAGTAACAGCGTCGAAGTATTGCTCCTCGAAAGAGGAGAGGTTTTGGGTGGCAGGGCTAAAAGCATTGAAAAAGAAGGCTTTGTTGTTGACAATGGCTTACACAGCAATCGTTTTGCTTCAGCAGGTCCCGCTGCTGCTGTGCTAAGAAATGTAGGTCAAAACCTGGAGTTCGTAACGGAAGAGGACTCCATTTCATATATTTATCACAAGGGGAAGCTGATAAAACGTCCCTCCTCGGCCCAGGAATTCATGACTACAGAGCTTCTCTCACAACAGGGCAGGGAAGAGATGCTCAAGGTCCTGGTTCAACTGCTGCAGGAAAATCCTGACGAGTGGTATTCCAGGACATTTCTGGAGTTCATCAACAGGTTTACCAATAATGAGGAAGCCAAGGAGTTCTTTCGGTTAATTGGCTTCTTCATCATCGCACCAGGGATTGAGGAGACCTCGGCGGGAGAGGTTTTGTATTTTATCCAGCAGACGCAAAAGGCTTCCAGCGCTATAGCTACGCCGGTCGGCGGTGCCAAACAAATAATAGACAAACTGGCTGCGGTGGTTGAAAAGAAGGGCAAGGTAAGGAAAGGATGCCAGGTTGCCCAGATTATAGTTGAGGAAGGGAAAGCAACCGGAGTTAAGGCGGGCAGGGAAATATTTACCTCTAAAGCCGTGATCTATACTCCTCCAGTTTATCAACCAGCCGCTTCTTCAGCACCCTCTCAGGAATAGCAGGTCCTGTTGATAATGGTTCGTTTCATCTCGTCAGAAAGCTCGTTGAAGTATGCGCAGTAGCCGGCAATACGAACCATAAGGTCGGGGTATTTTTCGGGATGCTCGTAAGCATCCAGTAGTATTTCACGGTTGACCACATTGGGTTGAAGCTCCATTCCTCCTGTGGTGAGAAAAGTCTTGAATATGCTCGCCAGCTTGCTTGTGCCGGCTGCGCCCTGAAACAGTGCAGAATCAACAGTGAGCGTAGCCGTTGCGCCATTCTCAGCATAGTCGGCAAAGTTAATACCGGTGATGGAATTCAGTGATGATAACAGGCCTGACTGCTCCATTCCATAATGGGGAATAAGCCCATTGGCAAGAGGAACACCTTCTAATCTTCCCGAAGGCAAAGCCGGGGTATTTTTTCCATATACATTAGCGACATTTAAGGCATAATAACCCGCGGAATATCTGCCGTTACGGGGACAGTTCTCCACCGAATCAAGCGCGTTATTATAAATCTGCAGTACCTTATTCTCCCATTCAGTGGCTTCACGGGACGAATCATCGCCGAATTTGGGTACTGCGAGCAATGCCGACCTGATTTGCTGGTTGTAGTCCCCCTGGAAATTATTTTCAATGGCGTTGATGATGTCATTGATAGCATAAAGCTTTTTCTTGTAGACAACCTCATCGATGGCATATAAAGAATCGGCGACATCTGTGACGCCTATTGCTTGAATGCCGCAACTGTTAAATGTCGCGCCCCCCTCGTACACATCTTTTCCCCTTTCAAGACATTCCTTGAACAGTGAGGAAGCAAGGGGCGTGGTAAAGTTTTCACGAAGCACCCTTTCAATCTTCTGGTGGTCGGTCAATATCGACTTTGTTAGAAAGTTCAATCGTGTCTGGAAGCGTTCCAGCAGCTCATCCATGCTGGACGGCGGGTTGTAAGTATAGAGCCCCTTTTTGGAGTCCCGCCTCTTACGTAGCTTGTCACAAGTCCAGGTAACGAATCGGGAAAATTTACTTTTCCCTTTGAAGGTATATTTAAGAAAATTAGTTGTTAAGATTGTCAGCTGGTCGCGGACTCCGTCGTAGTTCCACAAATCATGCTCATGCCCTTTCAGCGCCTGCAAAAATGCTAGGGCAAGATTCACATTGGCGCAGTCGGTATTGCCAAAATGGCTATCTGAAGCAACTGGCTCAACGCATCCCACTATCGAGTAATTTCTGGCGTTCTCCAGAGTAGTGGGGTAATGCCTTTGTATGGCTTCTATGTAGATTTCATCGCTGAATAATTGCGGTAGAGGAGTTCCGTTGATATATATCTCCGCAAGTCTTTCCAGATATTTATCGGGACTGTTCTTATGAATACGTCCTGCCGGGTCTGCTGCCAGTGGCTGCAGTTCACAGGCATCTAGCAGCATATAGGTAACGTCATTGGTGGCATCCCTGCCGTCTTTGTCAACACCGCCAAAGGTTACCGCCTGGTCCGTAGAGAGAGTCTCAAAAAGTCTGAACAGTTCCAGAAAGGTCTCTCCATCATTTACATAAATAGCTTCGTCCATTTTGAGAATAAATAAGCAGAGAAGTTCCTTTGCGTTTTCGTAAGTAATTATCCCGGCTTCTTTATCCCGTTTATAGTAAGGATACAATATCTGGTCAAGACGCCCGAAGGATATCGCATTTTCAAATTGCTCAAGGCAAAGCGCTACATGCAAAAATAGCATGCTTTGTAGAGCTTCATGAAAGGTGCGGGCGGGATATTTGGGGACATGCCTGCAGACCTCTGCCATTTCTTCTAGTTCCCTGCGTCGCTCGGGGTCTTTTTCGTTCTTGCTCAAGTTGGATAGGTGGTCGGCATATCTCTGCGCAAAGGCTTCCAATCCTTCAAGAGCAATGATGACGCCCTCATAGAAGTCCTGGTTGTTCTCAGGCTTTTCTTTCTGCAATGTCTTTGTCTCTTCTATAAGACCGGAAGTTCCCAGTTCAAGAATGCGTTCAAAGTTTACAATAAAATGACATATCGCTGCGAAATTATTGTTAAATCCGGCATTCATTTCTGAGTTGCGCGCAAACAGTAAAATAGTATCCGATAACCGTGGAGCCACCCTCCCTAAAACGCTATGCTTTCGCCAGAAGGAGACTATTCTTAAGAAGGGGAAAAAATCCTTGTTAGAAACCTGGAAGGGAACTGGTTTCAGGCGTTTTATTTTATGGAGCATTTTAATACCGATAAAGCCCATATATTCTGCCCAGTAATGTCCGGCGACTCTTTTGGAGGTAAAATTGCCGACGAGCAGCTCCCGGGGATAAACTATAGTTTTCTTATTTCGCAATACATACGAAAGGCATTCCGCCCGGTGAATGGGGGTCGGTTTCTTAAAGCCATGCTTCCGGTAATACTTTGTCTTCAGGTTGCAGGCTTCCAGACAAAGAGCCCGCGGGCTCTCCCTCAGGGCTTTCCGGATTTCTAAAACGCGGGGCGTAAACACGGCTTTATGTGGGGAAGAGGCTATATCAGCACACTCGGCATTGATGCCATAATGTCGGAATAATCTTACCCCATTTTCTACTGATTTAAGGCTTTGTTCAGGGGTGATATTCAATGGCGCCACATCCAGACCAAGGCGCCTGGCTTTATCTTCGTACATGTTGTTGTATTTCAGCAATTCAATGGAGTCATATTTGATTGACCTCAAAAAATCCGAAGCAGCTTGTATATGTCTCTCACCATCGTTGAATCCCGGCACCATCACCATGCGGAGTTCAATATTGGCATTCAGGTCAAGCAGTTTCTTTAGATTACTGTGGATTAAGGTGCTGTCCTGTTTTGTATATTTTCTATGGAGGTTATCATCTCCGACAATCTTGAGGTCAACGAGAAAGAGGTCTATGTACGGTGCAACTGTGGCGATATTTTGCCAGGGCAAATGAAGCGATGTTTCAGCAGCAACCTCTATATTCTCTCTTTTGAGTAATTCCAGTAAATGTATCAGACTATCCGGGTCCTGGAGGAGAGGCTCGCCACCGCTCAGCGTCACCCCACCGTTGCTTGCCAGATAATATTCTTTATCTCTGGAAACAACTTCCACAATGTCGTCTATTGAATAACTGCAGTCAGGCGCTATCTCACCCTGGAATGGCTGCATTTCAGGATTCTGACACCACAGACATCTCAAATTGCACCCCTGGAAAAAAATTGTGGTGCGAATCCCCGGTCCGTCATAGACGCAGGTGCGTTGTATCTTAAACGGTTTTAAGCTTTGAACCATCGGTAGTAAAATGATACAACTCTGCTCAGCTTTCTGTCAAAATCCCTGTCCCCGCTCTCCCCAGCACATCGGGGATAGCAGCCGTTAGAATCTCCGCCTCATACCTTGTAAGCACTTTATATCTTTGTGAGGATTCCACCGCTACCGTCTTAGTATTGTTCCTGTCCATAATACCACATCGCAGGACAGGGGTAAGGAGATTAAGGTTTCGGATTGCCACGCTTCGCTCGCAATGACATCCTGCAGGGAAATCCTAAGCTCGAAGCACTAAACTCTAAACAAATCCTAATATCCAAATTCAAAACCTTTATCCTGTAAAACTGCTCGCTCTTGAAGGGAGAGGTTAGGTGAGGGAGAATTGTTAAAGGACTTTGCGGTTAGGTCATTGGGATTTTGGTCATTTGATATTGTTTAG
>Ga0209979_1000560_pt1 | contig 49284 bp, 58 predicted proteins | sample AnhtaG_FD_183114 | JGI IMG/M metagenome (GOLD analysis project Ga0209979, IMG submission 183114) | Deep subsurface microbial communities from Anholt, Denmark to uncover new lineages of life (NeLLi) - Anholt_01485 metaG (SPAdes) (version 2) | ecosystem: Environmental > Aquatic > Marine > Oceanic... | reverse complement strand
TTTACTGAAGGGCTTACTGGAACCTATTCTGGAGGAGAAAATCAACTATGTAAATGCTCTGGCGGTGGCCAAAGAAAGAGGGATAAAGCTTGCCGAGATTAAGAGCGATCAGATCGAGGATTTTGCTAACCTGATCACGGTAGAGCTTCTGACCGCATCCGGTGAGGTTTCACTAGCGGGTACTCTTTTTAGTGTAAAAGATCCGCGTATTGTGCGCATAGATGAGTACCACGTGGAGGTTGTCCCTGAAGGGAACATCTTCATCTGTTTCAATGAGGACAGACCCGGAGCAATAGCTCATATAACCGGTATTTTAGCAGAGAAAGGAATCAATATTGCCAGTATGGGGGTTGGGCGCAAGAAGATAGGGGGGAAGGCTATAACAGTGCTTAACCTGGACACTCCTGTTTCCTCTAGTTTAATAGAAAAGATAAAGGCCTCTCCCATCATCCTGGAGACAAAAATGGTTAAGATATGAGGATAGTTTGACGAAATAGATAAAGATGATTAAACTGAGAAAAAATGGTTGTTCTTATCCGGTTAAGGGAGAAGCCAAGGATTGACCTCAGGGAGGGAAAATATCCAGGCGGGGCCAGTTTTTCTAAGCATAGTTAGGGGACGAGAGGAGGTGAGACGAGGATTAACTGTGTCAGAGCAAGATAAGATTTTTGTAAGTATGGTCACACGAGGTTGGGAAGATTGTGATTTGAAGACTTAAGAGGGATAGTTCAGTTTTGATGGTAGTCTATTAATATGAAAGGAGGCCGTCATCGTGAAAAAACGAGCGCTTTTCATGCTTATTGTTTTGGTTGTGGTAGTAGTGGCAGTGGGTGTTTGGTTGACAATGAGTATTTGGCTTCCGAAGCCGTCGGTAAAGATTGGAATGTTGACCTCTCTCACGGGGGCTCTCGCTCCTTTTGGTCCCCCTATTCAGTACGGAGCTGATCTGGCGGTGGAGCAGATCAATGAGGCGGGTGGAATAATGGGAAGGGAGCTGGAACTTATAGTTAGGGATTCTGGAACTGCTGCGGCGGTAGGTCGAGATGCGGCGGCAAAACTAGTGGAAATTGATGGGGTTCCTGCTCTCATTGGGGCCCTTTCCAGCGGAGTTACCCTGGCTAGCTCAAGTGTGACCATTCCCAATCAGGTAGTTCAGATCTCACCAGCCTCGACCTCACCGGCCATAACTGATCTTGAGGATAATGATTTTCTCTTTAGGACCGTTGTTTCGGATGCCTTCCAGGGAGTTGTCCAGGCGGATCTTGCCCTTGATCTTGGCTACGAAAATGTTTCGGTGATATATGTCAACAATGCCTATGGCAAGGGTCTGGCTCTAGTTTTCCAGAAAAACTTTGAGGCAAAGGGCGGGAAGGTTCTGGCCATGGTTCCCTATGAGGAAGGAAAACCCTCCTACCGCAGTGAAGTAGAACAAGTCATGAGAGGAAATCCGGATGCTCTCAATATTATCGCTTATCCGGTGGACGGAAACAAGCAACTGGTGCAGGCTATCGAGCAGGTTTATGAAGGAGAGTTCCTCCTCTGCGATGGTATGAAAGGGGAGGCTGTGGCTGCCGGTCCTGCTTCTAAGTTCATTGAAGGCTCTTTTGGTACGGCAGCCGGTCCTCTGGAAATAGCGGTAGCTGAGCAGTTCACCGCTGATTTCAATGAGAGATTCGAACCTAGCACCGTTCCGTACAACAGAGAAGCCTATGATGCTGCTGTCCTTATTGCACTGGCCATGCGGAAGGCGGGTCCTTCCTTTTTCGACATGAGTCGGGCAGAGCAAGGTCGGGCTATCAGGGACAACTTAAGAGCTGTGGCTAATCCCCCTGGAGAAGAGGTCACCTACGGAGAACTTGAGAAGGCCTTCGATCTTTTGAAGGAAGGTAAAGATATTAATTATCAAGGTGTCTCCGGACCTATCGAATTTGATGAAAATGGAGATATGAGCGTAGGGGCCATTGAGATCTGGGTGATTAAGGATGGCAAAGTTGTTACTGACCGGGTAGTGAAGGTTGGTATGTAGATATTCTGTCTTAGAGAACTAAAGGGGAGGTCGGCTGCCCGTCCTCCCCTTTCTCATTTTCCCATCATCTTGGAAACCACTTTCTCTTCTCCCAGAAGACCCTGGGGCCGAAGGAGTAAGACCAACTCCAGAAGGACAGCGATAGCGATGACCCGAAGGCTGGCCACCCGGGTGGCTGAGAGGGCTAAGTAGCCACTCATGAAATCTGTCCCTGCCCAGATACCCCAAATGACAAATGCTCCCAGGATAGCACCCTTGCTGTTCCCACTTCCTCCGGCGATGAGCATGACCCATATCAAAAATGTCCCGTAGAGAGGCTCAAAGCTATTAGCATCTATGAACTTGGCATAGTGGGCGTATAGACTTCCCGCCATCCCCATAATCATAGCTCCTAATATAAAAGACTGCATCTTGAACTGAAAAACATTCTTTCCTGCTGCAGCAACCACTGTCTCATCTTCTCGAATAGCTCTAAGAACCCGCCCCCAGGGTGAGCGGATACTTCTCTCACTAACCCAGTAAAGAGTTCCCAGAATGGCCAGAATTATGGCCAGATAAAACCAGTTATAAGCATTGGAGATAAGGCCGCGAATCCAGAAGGAAAGATCAGGATGAGCGGTGATAAAACCGGAGATACCTCTTTGAATAGGCTGGTAAAGAGGAGACGGGATGTGCTTCATTCCCCATACAGAATTGGTAAGCCAACTCTCATTTTTTAAAATCAGGCGAATGACCTCGGCAATCCCGATGGTGGCAATGGCCAGGTAATCTTCCTTGAGCCTCAGGGTAAGAAATCCAATAAAAGCGGCTATTATGCCGGAGATAAAGATTGCTCCCAGAACTCCTACCGGGAAGGGAAGCTGGAATCCTCCAAAAGTACGCCAGTCTAATGGCCCCGGTGGCGGTCCCGAGAGAAGAGCAGAGGTGTAGGCTCCCACCGCGTAGAAACCAGCGATTCCGATGTTAAAAAGGCCCGTGTATCCCCATTGGATATTCAGTCCCAGACAAAGAATGGCATATATGCCAGCGGTAATGGCAAAGAAAACCATATAATTGAGAACTCCAACTGCGGACTCCATTATTTAACCCCAAATAATCCCCTGGGTTTTATCAGCAGCACAGCTATCATAATAACAAAAGCTACTCCTGGTTTGTAGGCGGTAGAAATAAAGGCGGTGGAGATCTCTTCCGACAGCCCTATAATCATTCCCCCCACCATAGCTCCATAAGGACTGCCGATTCCTCCTAAAATTACCGCGGCAAAGATGGGTAGGAGCATCTCCCATCCGAGACTCGGAGTGATGAATTTATTTTCAATGCCTGCCAGAATTCCTGCTCCTGCCGCCAGAGCCGTACCAATAGCCCAGGTCCAGAGAATCACCTTCTCAGTATTAATTCCGCTTACCCTGGCCAGTTCCATATTGTCGGAGGCAGCTCGCATGGCTTTACCCGTTTTGGTTTTTTGCAGAAAGAGGTGCAGGATAGCTACCAACAAGGCGGCAAAGCCTATGATGAAGATCTGGTCAGGTTTTATCTTCACCCCGATAAGAGGAACTTTGCGGGCCAGTTGAATACCCTTGAAGTAATACTGGGGTAGAGGCCCCCAGATGAACTGGATAATGTTTCTCAGGCCAAAGGCTACTCCTACCGAGGCAATCAGCAATGTGATCCGAGCTGTCCTGCGCATCTGCCGATATAAAATCCTATCGATGAAGATAGCCACTCCCCCGGTAAAAATCATAGCCATCAAAATGGCTAGAATCATAGGAGGGCCGAAGGATAAGGGTCCGAAAGGAGTCTGAGGTATTCCTAGGCTCCTGAGTAGGGCCAGGGAGATAAGGCCCAGGAAGGCACCCAGAGCCATGATGTCGCCATGAGCGAAGTTGGCAAAATTCAATATTCCATATGTCAAAGAAAGGCCTATGGCTCCAAGGGTGATGATACTTCCAGATATAATGCCATAGATAACTAATTGTGGAATACGTGAGAGAACCTCGATTTTCAACCTCCCAGATAAAGTCTTCCCACCTCTTCATTTTTCAAGAGAGCCTCTCCAGTATCGTGAAATCGGTTCCGACCCATGGCCAGGACATAGGCTCTATGCGCAAGATTTAGAGCCTCACGGGTATTTTGCTCGACCATAAGAATGGCTACTCCGGATCTGTTTATCTGGAGAATTTTCTCAAAGATGAGCTGCACCAATTTGGGAGCGAGACTCGCCGACGGCTCGTCCAGAAGGAGGATTTTAGGCTCCAGCATCAGGGCTCTGCCGATGGCTACCATCTGGCGCTGACCGCCGGATAGTTTTCCTGCTCTCCCCTTGCGGCGCTCTTTAAGCTCGGGGAAGATTCTGTAAATCTCTTTCATTCTATTTTTGTAATCATCCTTCCTTATGAAAGCTCCCATCTCCAGGTTCTCCTCTACGGTGAGAGATGGGAAGATATTGTCTGTCTGGGGGACATAACATATACCTTTGCGGACAATTCTATCCGGGTCTAATCCGGTGATGTCCTCAGCGTCGAGGATCACCCTTCCTTCTAAAGGTTTCAGCAACCCTAAGATGGTTTTCAGCAGGGTAGACTTACCTGCTCCGTTAGGACCAATTATGGAGACAATCTCTCCCTCATTCACTTTCACGAAGACACCATGGAGAATCTCCATCTCTCCATAGCCGGCTCTTATTTTTTTAGCTTCAAGAATTGCCATCCTCACCGCCCTCCCAGGTATGCTTCCATTACCCTCTCGTCCTTTTTGATATCCTCGGGTTTTCCCTCAGCGAGCTCGCGGCCTTTGTTCATTACTATCACCCGGTCGCAGAGATTCATAATAAGATCCATATCGTGCTCAATGAGAAAGAAGGTTGTGCCTTCCTCTCGAAGCTCTTCTATATTCCGAATTAATTTTCTCATCAAGGTGGGATTTACCCCCGCCCCGGGTTCATCCAAAAGAATCATTTTGGGATCTGACATCAAAGTTCTAGCCAACTCCAATAGTTTCTTCTGGCCCGAAGATAAGCTCTTACCATAGTTACCCTTGAGGTGGATCAGTTCCACAAACTCCAGTACATATAGAGCTTTCTCCATAATTTCTCTTTCCTGGCTTCTTACTACGCTGGGTCTTAAGAGAGAATTCCAGATTTTTTCCCCTTTTTGCGGCAGCGGAATAAGCATCAGATTCTCTAGAACGGTCATCTCCTTCAGCTCTCGTGGGATCTGAAAGGTTCTGGAGATGGCTCTTCTGGCAATCTTATGAGGCGGAAGACCATCAATTCGCTTCCCCGAGAGCCATATACCGCCCCTGTCAGGCTTATGAAAACCGGTGACCAGGTTAAAAAGGGTAGTTTTTCCTGCTCCATTAGGTCCGATCAAACCAGTGATAGAGCCTTTCTGCACCTTAAGAGAGCACCTGTTCACCGCTTTAATTCCTCCAAAACTCTTGTCCAGGTTCTCTATCTGTAACACAGCGTGCTACCCTCGTTTTTTATTGGTTTAAGCATTTTTAAGATATTCAAGTATCAGAATTTTATTGAAATTCCGATGCTTTAGATTAATATAACTCTTATCTTTGTCAAACTCCATTAGCACTCCGGATCTTAAAATTTGACAATCATAGTAAACTGTATTATATTCGGGAAGGAAGATACCCAGAAGCATGGGAATTTTAACAAAATTTCCATGATTGAAAACAAGGAAAAATTCGCTGCCTAAAATGTAAGTTCTTTGTAAGGTAAAGAGGTAAGCTATGCGAAAAAGATGGATAGGTTTAGTTCTGATTATATGGACCTTGGTTTTACCCTCTCAGGTCTATGGGAGTGGCAGCGGGACTACCGCTGCTAGTTTTCTCAAGATAGCCGTGGGAGCTAGAGCCACTGCTATGGGAGAAGCTTTCTCGGCGGTAGTTAATGATACCACCTCTCTATACTGGAATCCTGCAGCTCTGGTTCAAGTGAAAGATAGGGAGTTTTCAGCTACATACAATCAATGGTTTGCCGAAATATATCAAGGCTATCTGGGAGCGGCATTGCCTGTCTGGGGAGGGACAGCAGCCCTGGGAGTCAATTATGTGAATATGGGAAAGATGGAAGGTAGAAATGAGTGGGGCGAACCTTCAGGAGAGTTTTCTGCTTTTGATCGTCAGGTATCCGTGGGATACGGAAATCAAATTTCCCCCCGCTTGGGGGTAGGTTTGGCGGTGGGTCTTATTGAAAGCAAGATTGCTGATGATTCGAAAAGCACTTATAGCGGCAATTTGGGAGTTCTATTTTCTTTAAGTGAATCAGTCTCCCTGGCCCTGGTAGGTCAGAACATAGGGACTTCTCTAGGGACTGATTCCCTTCCCTTTACCATAAGAGGGGGTGCGGCAGTAAAGTCTGGTTCCCTTATTCTGGCTACTGATCTAGTCAACCCCAGTGATGAGCCGGTTTATTATTGTGCAGGATTGGAGTGGTGGACGGGAAAGATGCTAGCTTTAAGATTGGGATACAGGAGCAATCGATCCATTGGCTCAGGGATTGCGGCAGGATTAGGCATTCAGAAGGGCAAGGTGCGTTTTGACTATGCTTATGTTCCTTATGGGGAACTGGGAACCACTCAAAGAGTTTCCCTCAGCTTTAAGTTTTGATTAAGGTGATTTGACGCATCCTCACCCAGAGATATCACTTCCCTGATTCTCTGAAGACGGACCTCCCCTATCCCCTCAACTTCTAAGACCTGAGAGAAACTCTGAAAGGTACCCTTTCTTTCTCGGTATTTAATAATTCTTGCCGCAAGCACAGGTCCTATTCCGGGAAGCTCAGCTAGCTCCTTGGCTGAGGCCTGGTTGATATCCAACTTTCCCTTGGGGATGTGTATTTCTTCATCATCTTTAAGGGAAAAATCCAGATTGACATCTTCGAGGTTGGCCCAGGGAAGGAATCCTCCTGCATAATTCACTGCTTCCTCAAGAGAGCTCCCTTTTGGTAAGGTGTACCAACCCGGTTTCCTTATGGCCCCACCGAGCTTGACTTTGATGAGCTCTGGGGGTGATGGAGGGGTCAAAGTATGGGGAATTCCTCCCCTCATTTCTATTCCCAGGCCGATGAGAAAAGCTGCCAGGAGCAAAAATATTATGATTTGCTCTTCCCGGGTAAGATTCCACATATCAGGGCTCTCTTGTCTGTATTAGCCTTGGGTGGTGACAAGATTGATAATCCTGTCAGGGACAAATACAGTTTTCTTGATTTCTTTTCCCTCCAGGTATTTCCTGATTTTCTCTATTCTTTTCGCTTTTTCTACCGCTTGCTCCTTAGAGGTATCTTTAGCCAGGAGTAGGGTACCTCTTAACTTACCATTCACCTGAACCGCTATCTTTACTGATCTACTCTCAATTAGAGAAGGATCATATAAAGGCCACCTCTCCTCGAAAATACTCTGGGAATGGCCTAACCTTTCCCAGAGTTCCTCAGAAAAATGAGGAGCAAATGGAGCCAGGAGTACAAGGAAACTCTCAACGGTTTTTTTATCTACTCCTCTGGTAAGCATCTCGGGCCTGTTGAGAAAATTGATAAACTCCATGAAGCTACTCACCGCTGTGTTGAATTTGAAAGCTTCTATCCTCTCCGTGACATCCCGAATAAGAAGATGAAGGCGTCTTTGAAGTTCCCTGTCTTCTTGGAGAGGCTCTCTTCCGCATTTCAAGATAAGATCCCAGGTTTTCTTCAGGAAGCGAAAGACCCCTTCGATTCCCTGATCCTGCCATTCAGAATCTAGCTCAGCCGGTCCGATAAAAAGTTCATACATTCTCACCGTATCTATGCCGTATTTTTCTATTAGCTCATCAGGATTGACTACATTTCCTTTGGATTTGGACATTTTTTCCACTTTCCCGGTTTTATCGCTCCTCTTACAAACCATCCCCTGGTTGAACAGGTGTTGAAAGGGCTCATCGAAATCAATGTATCCCAGATCATAAATCACCTTGGTGAAAAAACGGGCATAGAGAAGGTGAAGAATGGCGTGCTCAATCCCTCCCACATACATATCCACGGGAAGCCAGTAGTTAGCCGTCTCTTTTTCAAAAGAGGCTTGTTCTAAATGGGCATCAGGGTAGCGCAGAAAATACCAGGAGGATCCGGCCCACTGAGGCATGGTGTCCGTTTCCCTTTTTGCTGAAGAGCCGCAGGTAGGACAGGTGGCATTGATAAACTCCGGTATGTTCTCCAGGGGTGACTTTCCCGTGCCGCTGGGTTGGTACTTTTCTACCCTGGGAAGCTCTACGGGGACGTCCTTCTCAGGAACGGGAACCTCTCCGCACCGTCTGCAGTAGATGATGGGGATGGGCTCTCCCCAGTATCTCTGCCGGGAGAAAACCCAATCGCGGAGTTTATAACTGACAGCCTTTTTGCCTAAATTTCTCTGGGCGAGCCGCTGAGTGATTTTTTCTTTTGCCCCCTCCGAAGAGAGTCCATTAAATGACCCAGAGTTAATAAGCTCTCCTTCTCCAAGGTAAGCCTCTTTCAGGCTACCGTCCTTTTTCCTTGAGGCCTTTGGACTGTATATTACTTCGGTGATGGGAAGGTGGAATTTGGTAGCAAATTCAAAATCTCGAGTGTCGTGGGCAGGAACACCCATAATGGCTCCAGTACCGTAGGCTAAAAGAACATAATCCGAAATCCAGATAGGTATCTTCTCATTATTGACGGGGTTGATGACGTAGGCTCCAGTGAAGACTCCGGTCTTTTCTCTAACCTGAGTTAACCTCTTCACTTCAGGAACTCTTTTGGATTGTTGTATGTAATCGTGCATCTCTATCTTTTGAGGAGAGGAGCTAATTTTTTCGACCAGCTCGTGCTCAGGGGCCAGAACCATATAGGTAGCCCCGAACAGGGTGTCGGGGCGGGTGGTGAAAACAGGAATGTCAAATTCTTGTCCATCCCGGGCTGAGATAGCTTTGAAAATAACCTCTGCTCCTTCACTGTAACCTATCCAGTTGGTCTGCATGGTCTTCACCTTCTCCGGCCAATTGAGCTTCTCTAGATCCAGGAGCAGGCGGTCAGCATACTGAGTTATCCTCAGCATCCATTGCATCAGATTCTTCCTGGTTACAGGGGTCTCGCAGCGCTCACATTTTCCATTCACTACCTCCTCGTTGGCCAGTCCTGTCCTGCAACTGGGGCACCAGTTGATAGGCACCAGTTTTCGGTAAGCCAGGCCCTTTTTGTACATCTTGAGGAAGATCCATTGGGTCCACTTGTAATACTCGGGGCTGCTGGTGTTAATCTCCCTGGACCAATCATACATAGCACCTATCTCTTCAAGCTGCCTTTTCATATTCTGGATGTTCTTCTCCGTATTGATTCTTGGATGTATTCCTCTTTTAATGGCATCGTTCTCTGCTGGCAGGCCAAAAGAATCCCATCCTATAGGGTGTAGGACATTGTAGCCCTGGAGTTTCTTGTAGCGAGCCCAGACATCAGAGAGAACGTATCCTCTGAGATGCCCCACGTGCAGACCAGAACCTGAAGGATAGGGAAACATATCCAGACAATAATATTTAGATTTTTCACTGCGCTGGCAAGTTTCATGAGCCCCTGTTTCTTCCCAGATCCTGCGCCACTTGGGTTCGATTTCTCGAGGCTGGTAGAGATGAGACAACCTGAACCTCCTGTTTCTGATATTCTCTGTATTTCCCCAGCTCAAATTTTCACTACTCTATTAAAAATAGAGGGAAAAGTCAACTAAGGCTTGTTTTCGTTGTGTTCAATCTCAGAGGGTGGGGAAGGCAAGTCGGGTTTCCCTCCTGGAAGGAAACAAGCTAGGAAAATACATTAACTACGGGAGCCGACGATAGGATTTGAACCTACAACCTGCTGATTACGAATCAGCTGCTCTGCCATTGAGCTACGTCGGCAAGGTGCCGAGGGACGGAATCGAACCGTCGACACCTGGATTTTCAGTCCAGTGCTCTACCGACTGAGCTACCTCGGCATGATGGGATAAAACTCTGGATTTATGGGGTTCCTGGCGCTTGGCCTCCTCTGGCAATTTCTCTTTTTTCACCCTTGGTGTCCAAATAGTGTCCATTACTTTGCAGAAAAGTTCCATGGCGGCTCTCGTGTGGCCCGCTGAAAGATGAGTATAGCGCTGGGTCATTCGGTAGTCACTATGGCCTAGTATGTCTTGCAGTATCTGCGTGCCTACTCCTGCCATGGCTAGGTGGGAAGCGAAATTGTGTCTTAGGTCGTGGAACCTGAGGTTCTCGATGCCAGCTTTCCTCTTTGCGGTCTCGAAGGATTTTCTTATGCTGCCGTAGGGTCTTCCCTTCTCATCACAAAAGACAGAGGGACTCTTTGGGTGTCTCGGTAGCTCCAGGAGCGTCTCGAGCAGCCATTCGTTGATATATACCTCACGAGGCTTTCCGCTCTTAGTATCATGAATATATATGATTCCGTGGACTAAGTCAACCTGTGACCACTTGAGAGTAAGGATCTCACCTTTTCTCATGCCGGTATTGAGAGCCGTGATCACAATTGGCTTCAGGTGAGGAGAACACGTTTCTAACAAAGCCTTCGTCTCTTCTTTTTCCAGATAGCGAACTCTTCTATTCTCTTCCCGGAGGAGTTTTACCTTCCGGGCAGGATTCTCTTTTGCCTTGCCCCATTCTATAGCCTTGTTGAACACATGTTTGAGGCAAGCGAGCTCCCGATTCACTGTTGCCGGGGCCACCCTTTCCAATCTTTCCACCTTGTATTTTTCAACATCCAAAGGTGCGACTTCGTGAAGGCATTTTGCCCCAAAGAAGCTCTTCAGGTGGCCAAGGCTGATTTCGTCTCTCCAAGAGGACCTCTTGTTTGGTTTAGAGTACATCTTAATATACAGTTTCACCATCTCCTCGAACTTGACCTTCTGGTGCCTCTGGACATCCAAAAACTTTCCCTCAGCAATCTCAACTTTTCTCTTTTGAAATACTACTTGGGCCTGGGTCTTGTTGGGTCCGATTCTCTCCCTTTTCCTTCGGCCCTGGGCGTAGTAGTCAATGTACCAGCTTTTGCCTTTCTTAAAAACTCCCACAGCATTCCTCCTGACTGAATTCTATTCATCAATTTTGGGAAGTCAATAGGGCTTCTTACTCTTTATTTGCTCGAATTTCTCTTCCTCAACGCTGTTTTCCTTAATCCAGTCATCGATTTTTTCCAGATCAAACTTAGTCAATCTTCCCATCTTGACGAAAGGAATCCTTCTCTTACTGACAAGAGAGTAAATTGTATTTACGCTAAGGTCAAGGTATTCTGAGGCTTCCCGTACATTTATCAGGCGCCTAAGAGACATTCGGTTTTCTCATCTTCTGGGGGTTCGGCGTCCTAGCTTTCGTTTTACCTCTTTTCCTCTTTCTTCACGAAAACGTATGAGCGCTTTTTCCAGCTTTCTTGCGTCTATAAAAAAGATCTCTCCTATCTTCTTTAATGTCTTTTCCGAAGGAGCTGAGGCTCCTGCCTCTAGCGCACTCACAAAAGCAGCAGAAACCCTTAGCAAACTAGCTAGATCGCGCTGAGTCATTCCCTTCTTTTGTCGCAATTTTGCAATTGGATTCTTCATTCTGACCTCCATAACAAGTCCCCAGAACTAACTTGTTGTTATTCTTCTTGCTTTTCTTTATCCTGGGAAAAGGTCTTGCGAAAGTCAACCCCCTCCCCCTTGAGATTAAGTTCTAGTCTTATCCCTGGCGATTTCGAAATCTTCGATGAATCTGTCGGTCTCTTTTTTCCATCCGTTTTTCTCGCTAACAAAAAGCCTCACTACCATCCAAACGTCATACTTTCTTATGAATTGATGTTTCAGTGATATCACTGAAGAAGCTGATCATCTTTAGGGAAGGCAAAGCTACTGTGGGGTGGTTGGAGGGATGTTTCTACCGGGGATTAATGTATCATAATCTTGGTTATCTTTTATATGGCAGAGCCAGTCCCTCTTCGGTTAGATTTTAGAGAGCTCTGAATAATTGGGCTATTTTTACAGTCTTTCACCTTCACTTGATTTTTTTGAAGTGAAGGACGAGGAAACAACTCCTTTTTCTCTCTGTCTTTTTCTTGGATCCTCCTTTGTCTTCTGAGAACTGACGTTCTTTGACTCCTTCTATCTTGAAGGTAGAGCTAGGCTCACCGAATCTTGCTTTATCCCGAGAAGCTTGACCATTCTCTTTAAGTTCATCACCATGAAGGTCATGAATACCTGAATAGCTACTCTCCATCTACCTCGATATCGTGCCCGTGCCATTCGATGATGCTTTTTGGCTTGTCCGAACTTCGCTTCTATTCTTCTGCGTTTACTTAAGGCTTTCTTCCTTTCCTCAGGATCAACCTTGATATACAGAAGATGGCTCTCGCTCACATATAACGTTGGCCTATTCTCGCTGCAAGGACATCCTTCTTTTTCATCGCAGGCCTTACAGAGACGAGAAGAAAAGTAGTAGACATAAGCGTCTTCGTGGTAGGTCTTTCCAATAGAAGAGTATCCTTTCTGGCAGATGAATTCATCGTCCTTCTCACTGTAGATGAAGTCATCGAGCTTTTTCTTCTTTCTCTTTTCTGGAATGTAGTGCTTCATTCCTCTTTTTTCTACGTTGAGCCGGTTAGCCAAGGAGTCATACAGAGCATCACATGCTACAGCTTCTGCGGCGAGGCCCTTTTTATCTTCCTTTTTGAGAAGGCTTTCTAGGTTACCTTTTTCTCCTTCGTTTTCATCTCCAGGGAGGGTTTCACAGCTGGTGACGATCTCGGATTCGTCCTTGGCTATGTGTGCTTTGTATCCAGCAAATTTGGTTCCAAATCGAGCCTCGGGATCGACGAAGCTCACCAGTTTTCTCTTCTTCTCTGGATGAGCTACTTTCTCCAAAAGAGCGGTGAGTTCTTCTACTCGGGAAGAGTACTTTCCCTTGACTTTTCCTATGAGTTCTTTGCACAGATTGAATTCTTTGGTGAGATCCTCTTTGCTTGGCTTTTGGGAAGAATTCTCCGGAAGATATTTCTTCAAAGACTGATCCAACTTCTTCTTCTCTTGCTCTAGTTGCCCGAGAATTCTCTTTCTTCCTTCCCTTAGAAGATTGACCGTATTAGGAATCGCTACATCCGCTACGATGTGAGTAGCATCAACGGCTTTGAGTTTTTCTTGAAGAAGACCCTTTTCCTTGCATTGTTCGATGAATTTATCGAAAATTCTCTCGAATCTTTCTTCTCCGAGCCTTTTTCGAAAGACAACTAAGGAAGTATCATCAGGAAGAGGATCCTCGATCTTAATTTTGGCAAAGTAGCGAAAGAGAACATTGAACCTTAGTTGTTTCACTACCTCCACATCAGAAAGGTTATAGTAGAATTCTAAAAAGAGAATCTTAAACATCACCTCCGGAGGATAGGAGGGTCTTCCCGCTACTTTAGCGTAAAGATCTTTGGTTTCTTCCTCAATGAAGGAGAAGTCCACCTTCTCTTTAATCTTGAGAAGTTCATGTTCTTGGGGTAGAAAGTGCTCTTCGACATAGGAATCAAAGAAGCTTCCTTGAGGGTCAGTTTTTCCTACCATCTAGTTTCTCTCCTTGTAGAATTTTGATCTGAAATCACCTCAAATATACACCAGATGCGCACTTTTGTCAAATTCAAGGAGAGAGAATTGGGAAAGAGCAGAAGAAAATTCCCCATATAATCTGCCGAGTCAGCTAAGACTTTTTCAGAGGTCTCTTTTACGTGACTCAACGCACCTTCTTGACTATTTTTGAGGATTGACTATAGTATTTTGACGATCTAGTCAAATATGACTAATCGGTTTCCCCTGACGGACAAGTCAGGCGGCCGAGGTGAGTGGTTTCTCGAAGTAGGAGGGGAGGTAACCAATGACTAAACCGCTAGACCGCACCCAGAGGAGAAAAGCGAGACATTTCAATAGAATCGTCAGTGCTGGCTATGAGATCTTTTCGAAGAGGGGGATTTTCAGAGCGACTCTTGATGAGATCTCGGAGAAGGCCGATGTGGGGAAGGGCACCGTTTACTCGCATTTCAAAAACAAGCTGCATCTCATATCGTACCTTTCCAAAAAGACCATTGGCAATCTGCTCGATTACTGCAAGAAGGAAATAGATGGAATAGAGGATCCATGTGAACTAATCGAGAAGCTTATCAGCGCTCATTTTGCCTTTTTCGAGAGAGAAAGAACTCTTTTCAGCATTCTCTTCTTCGTAAGAGGGGCACTGCACCAGGATTTTGAAAGCCAATACGTGCGCCAAATACAGAGTGATTATGAGAGATACATCGGTTTCCTAGCCGAGAGCCTAGAATACGGGGTTAGGAGAGGAGATTTTCGGACGATCAACCCAACAAATCAGGCCTACGTATTGCATGGTATCGTTATCGGTTTTGTTTCCCAGTGGATAATCAATGGAAGAAGCGGAAGCTTTGCTGATAAGGCAGACCTTGTTGCAGAGACCTTTTTGCGTGGGGTAGTGCGGAATCAAAGAAAAGAAGAGAACAAAGATTATGCGCGGCACTCCCGAAGAGAAGGTGGACAAGCTGTGTCTGCCAGACAGAAAAGGGGAGAGAAGAAGAGGCCGAAAGGCTGAGGGGTTGTGAAGCGAGGAAATCAGAAATGCCCGGGATTGAAGCTCACCCCGACCGGAAACTCGCGACGAGTTTAGAGTCACCCAGCGGAAGGACAATGGCGTGAGCCAAAGATGGGAACAAGGGAGGAAGGTATGAGCATAGAATGGCACGACAAGAAGGACGTTCTCCTAAAAGCTCTTTTTGACGCGGAAAAAAGAAAGAAAACCTCAGATCCCCCCGGAGTCTCATGTAGCAAGGTTGAAGAAGCTATGGCAGATCTCGATGCTTCTAGAAAACAAGTGCATGATTTAACCAGACAGTTAGAGAAAGCTGGACTCCTCAGGAGAAATCTTGCCCGCTTTCAGATCACTCCGAGGGGGAAGCGCTACATACGAGAGAATTGGGACCGGGGGATGAAGGAAGTGTGGGAAGAACATAAGAAGAGCACGTTAGAGAAGTTGGGTGAAGGGTGAGGGAGCGTGCTACCTTGAAACCAGTGCAAGCATGCGGGATTTAGTCTAGCTCGAGCGTAGCAGATACCAGAATAGAGGGGTTTTGTTCCGTTACGAAAACTCGTCTACGGCCTCAGCAAAATTGGCATTGCGACATGAAGAAGCCCTCATGAAACCAGTTGTGTGATCGGAGTGACTATCAGGGAAAGGGGTGACATCGCTGGCCGTGTGGGATCCTTTCAGAGAGTTTGCTCGAATAGAGCGAGAGATGAGAAGGATGTTCGATGAATTCTGGGGCGAGAGAAGAAGAGGGCTCGCACTTCCTGGACCCAGGAGGGCTGAGGTTCCAGCGGAACGGGAAGAAGCATTGGTCGGTACACCTATGGTAGATCTTCTTGACAAAAAGAACAGTCTCGTCTTCCGTTGTGAGATGCCGGGGGTGAGAAAAGAAGATATCAAGCTCTCTGTTGATGAGGACAGGATAAGTGTCTCCGCAAAGGGTGAGCGGAAAAAAGAGGAGAAGAGGGAGGACTACTACTATGCGGAAAGAGCGTACACTGCGTGGCAAAGAACTCTTGCTCTTCCGGTCAATGTGAAGCCTGACCAGGTCAAGGCAAAGTATGAGAACGGAGTGCTGGAGGTTACACTTCCAAAGACTGAGGAAGCTAAGCCAAAGGCAAAAGAGGTGAAGATCGAGTGAGTCCGAGGGGGCGTCTCTTCTTGGGGCGGCCCCAGAGCCAAGAGAGCTTGAATCGCGATACGTGGAGGAAGGCGCTCGCTCAAAACCATGCTGTCTAGCTAACCACGAGGGGGGAAGGGATACAAGACAAACAACACGTGCAACTTAAGTCCCTTGGATTGCTAGTTGTCTGGTGCAATTCTGTAAGCTAGACCCGCAGTCTTAAGAAAAGAATACAGGAGGAGGAACGAGGATGAGTGTCAAACCACTGGGGGAAAGAATTGTGGTAAAGAGGGAAAAAGAGGAAGAGAAGACCAAAGGGGGACTCTATCTTCCTGAGACGGCGGACAAGGACAAGCCTCAACTGGGTAAGGTAGTAGCAGTGGGTCCGGATTTCAAGAATGTCAAGAAGGGAGATACCGTCATCTTCCCTAAGTACGCGGGGACAGAGGTAAAGATTGAAAACGAAGACTACCTTGTCCTCGGCAAGGATGACGTTTTGGCAACACTAGAAAAGTAGCTCAAAGGAGGAGACAAATGCCTAAACAACTTCTATTCAGATCCCAAGCCCGACAGGCTTTGGTAAGAGGTGTGGATCAGCTCGCGGATGCGGTAACCATAACCTTAGGTCCTAAGGGTCAGAACGTAGCCTTGGCTAAGAGCTTTGGCTCTCCCACCGTCACCGATGACGGCGTTACGGTGGCCAAGGAGATTGAACTGAAAGACCCCTATGAGAATATGGGTGCTCAGCTGGTAAAAGAGGTTGCCGAAAAGACCAAGGACATAGCAGGTGACGGAACGACTACTGCGACTCTTCTTACTCAGTACATTGTCCATGAGGGGCTAAAACACGTCATGTCAGGAGTCAATCCCACACATCTTCGAAAAGGTATGGAAAAAGCAGTGGCTCGAGTGGTGGATGAGATAAAGAAAACCAGTAAGACGGTCAAGGATAAGACGTCAATTGGGCAGGTAGCCACAGTTGCTGCCTCTAATGACTCAAGCGTTGGGGATCTCATTGCTGATGCTATGGAAAAAGTGGGAGAGAACGGTGTCATTACCATAGAGGAAGGAAAGACGGCCAAAACCACTCTGGAGATAGTGGAGGGGATGCAGTTCGATCGGGGGTACCTGTCTCCCTATTTCGTCACTAATGCACAGAAGATGGAAGTGGTACTGGAGGATGTCTATATCCTTCTCCACGACAAGAAGATAAGTAGCACCAAGGATCTTCTCCCTCTCATGGAAAAGATTGCCAACACGGGTAAGTCTTTCCTCGTTATCGCAGAGGATGTCGAAGGGGAAGCCGTGGCTACCTTAGTGGTGAACAAAATACGGGGTACCTTGAAGTGTGCGGCAGTGAAAGCACCCGGATTCGGAGACAGAAGAAAAGCGATGCTGGAGGACGTTTCCATTCTCACCGGTGGACAGGTAGTAGCGGAAGATCTGGGACTAAAGCTGGAAAAACTGGATCTCTCAATGCTGGGAAGAGCAAAACGAGTCAGAATCGACAATGAGAACACCACCATCATCGAAGGTCAGGGGGATAAAAAGAAGATCGAGGGAAGAATCGCCCAGATAAAGCTTCAAAAGGAAGAGACAGACTCTAGCTACGACAGAGAAAAGCTCGAGGAAAGACTGGCCAAACTTGCTGGGGGAGTTGCGGTGCTCAATGTGGGGGCTGCCACAGAAGCAGAGATGAAAACGAACAAAGCTCGAATAGAAGATGCAGTGGCGGCTACGAGGGCTGCGGTGGAAGAAGGAATCGTTCCCGGAGGAGGAATCACTCTTCTTCGAGCTGCATCAGCCCTAGAAAAACTCAAGGCTGAGAACATCGATGAAGAGACCGGCATCAACATCATTAAGAAATCCCTCAGAGTCCCTTTGAGGAAAATCGCTGAGAATGCTGGTCTCGAAGGGGGCGTAGTGGTAGAAAACGTCATCAGCGAGAGACAGAATAGTTACGGATTTAATGCGGAAACGGGAAGGTACGAAAATCTTGTGGAAGCGGGAGTGATAGACCCTGCCAAAGTGGTGAGGATAACCATTCAGAATGCAGCCAGTGTTGCGAGCTTAATATTGACTACGGAAGCCCTGGTTGCGGATATCCCTGAAGAGAAAGAAAGAGGTCCAGGAAGAGGGGCATATCCACCCTCTGAGTATTAAAAACGAAAAGGATCGAAAAAAGACGTTCAGTATCATCGTAGGGGCCTCAGAAGAATTCATTCTGGGCTGATTTGGCAAGGTTGCGTAGAGAGGCTGTTAGCCTCGGATCACCTTTAGAAATCACATCTTGCCTTGCCAGAACCAAGGCTCACTTTTTCGGAGGTCCCTCACTCATTAAAGTTGGAGAAGAAGATAGGTGTTTTTCAACAGAAGAGTCCCCTTTTTTGTTCGAGAGTCTTATTTGTATGACTCGAAGTCCGCTCTCCTATGGGGAGCATTCTGGGGATTATCCCTGGCTTTTTTCCCTGTCATAGCTCGAAAAATAGGGGCCTCTTCTTTTCAAATAGCCCTTCTGACCAGCGCTCCCTTCTTGGGATCCCTCTTCAGTCTCTACTGGTCTCGCCTATCCACCAGAACAGGTAAAATGAAATTCTTTATCTTGGTTAAGATTCTTGCACGGGCGACCATTTTCTTGATGTTTTTTGCCATTAAGCCTTGGATTTTCATAGCAGTTGTCTTTCTTAATGCGCTGCTTGAGCAGGCCGGGAGTCCTGCCTATACGGGAATAATGAAGGAAATCTATCCTGACAGCTTCAGGGGCAGGGTGATGGGCTATGTAGCGGGACAACAGGGCATTTCCGCCATTATTGCCTGTTACCTGACAGGGTTTCTGCTTGACCGAATGAGCTATCGTATCCTTTTTCCTGTGGCCGCGATCATCGGCATTTTCTCACTCGCCTACTTCGGAAAGATCAAAACAAAGAATGAAAACAAGATAGAAAATCCTAAGAAGCAAGGAGTCATTCCCCTTGAAGCACGAGATGTATTCCGAAAAGATAGGTCTTTTTTCCATTATTCACTCGTCTTTTTTGTCTATGGATTTGGTGGCCTCCTTGCCATGCCTCTTTACCCCCTCTTCCTTGTAGATGTCTTGCATGTCTCGAATACCTTGATGGGAAAATTAGCCAGTATATCTTCTTTCTTCTGGATGCTGTCCTATTTCTTCTGGGGAAGATACATAGATGAGAAGGGGGAGATAAAGTCATTCATTATTGCCTTTCTACTAGCGAGCCTCATTCCCCTCTTTTATGCAATTTCCTTCAACCTATGGTTTATCGTTTTGGCCAGTGTAATTTCCGGGTTCAACATTGGTAGTGAGCTTGTTCGAATCAACTATATCGCAAAAATTGCCAAACACGAGGATGTGCAAACATATCAGGCAATTGACTTCAGTCTGATGGGGATAAGGGGTATTACTGCGCCTTTTCTGGGGGTTGCGCTCATGAATCTTTTTGGAATAAGGGTAGCTCTTCTTATCTCCTTTGTGGTATCTCTTGTCGCCTTCGTCCTCATGAGCTGGTTCGCTACCCACTATTCTGGACAAGGCATGAGGAATGTGCTTGCTAGCCGTATGAGGAAAGTGAGAGAGGTTTCACCAAGAACTCCCGTTGGCGTAGGGGGAAAACCGACAGGCCGAAGATCGTAGGATTGAATGTGATGAACGCATCTTCAAAGAAGAGGACGCTAAAACGAGTGAAGAATGCTTCTCCTTCTAAGACAACCATCGCTTGAGTGAACATAGATGGCTTTCTGAGCTTAACGTTATCGAGGGGACCAATAAGCATTTAGCCTAGGTCCTTATGCCAGAGAACATGATGAAATATGGTCGGTATGATGCAACTACACAAATGCTAGGCAATTCTACTAAGAAGGAGAGGAGAGATCATGCAAACAAAAGCATCATTGGATAGGTCTCGACCACGGGGAAGAAACGGCAGGCAACAGAGAAAAGTACTAGGACCTGTTTCAGATCTTGAGGAACACCTTCGCCCGGATTGGTGGCGGCATATTTTTAACTCCCTCTACCTGAGAACAGATGCCGATGTGGTCGATGATCGGGCGATCACCATTAAAGAAGTGGATCTTTTCTCCGAGATTCTGGATCTCTCACCAGAACAGAGGATTCTCGATTTGTGTTGCGGGCAGGGGAGGCATTCTCTTGAACTGGCAAGAAGAGGGTTTAGATATCTTGAGGGATTAGACCGGTCCCATTATTTGATCCAAAAGGCCAAGGCTCTTGGGAAAAAAGAAGGTCTGAATCTCACATTTAGAGAAGGAGATGCGAGAAAACTCCCATACGCACCTGATACCTTTGATGTGATTATGATATTGGGGAACAGTCTTGGCTATTTTGAAACCATCCAAGACGACCTGAGAGTGCTAAAGGAAGTCTTAAGAACCCTCAAGCCATGGGCCAGACTCCTCATAGACGTTGCGGATGGTAGATATTTGAGAGCACATTTCGAGCCTCGCTCATGGGAGTGGATGGACAAAAAGAATTTTGTTTGCAGGGAGCGCTCTCTCTCCCTTGATGGACAACGTCTCATATCAAGAGAGGTTGTTACCCAGGTGGAAAGGGGTGTTATTGCAGACCAATTCTATGCCGAAAGGCTCTACCCCAGGGAAAGCTTGACTAAGCTCTTAGAAGCAGCGGGCTTCAGTGATATCAATTTTCACGGCAAATTCTCTACCAATTCTCAGCGAAATGAGGATTTGGGTATGATGAAGCAGCGCATCATCGTAACAGCTGTGGCTAGAAAGGAATGGACTCCAGTCAAGACGAAGCCAAAGGAGACGGTGAGAAATGTGGTAGTTATCCTGGGTGACCCGAATAATGCTGATTTCTTGAAACCGGGCTCTATTTTCGACGATGATGATTTCTATACCATTGATCAGCTAAAGGCAGCGTTGAGGAAACTGAAAGACTACCGGTTCATCTATGTAGATAATCATGATACCCTCATTCAAGAGATGACAACACTGGCCATAAAAGTAGATTTGGCCCTTAATCTTTGTGACGAGGGGTACAAGAATGATCCCCGAAAAGAACTGTATGTACCTGTTCTGCTGGAAGCACTGAGGCTCCCCTATACGGGGGGTGGACCTCAGTGTCTTGCTTACTGCTATGACAAATCGCTTGTCCGCGGTATCGCAAAAGAGATGGGAATCCCTGTTCCAAAAGCTTTTTTCATAAAATCAGAGGACACCACCTTTGAGCTTCCCTTTGATTTTCCCCTGATTGTCAAACCAAACTTTGGGGATTCAAGCTTCGGAATTACTCAAAGAAGTGTGGCAGGCAACTTTGAGGAGCTTGCAAATGCCATTTCAGAAATAAGAGAGAGATTCGGCTATGATAAGCCAATACTCGTGGAAGAGTTCCTTACCGGGAAAGATCTAAGCGTAGGCATAATGGGAAATCCGCCCGAGTCTTACACGGTGCTTCCTATCATTGAGGAAGACTATTCACATCTCCCCGATGGATTTCCCAGAATATGCGGCTATGAGGCTAAGTGGCTTCCTAACTCGCCTTATTGGAAGACCGAATCCATTCCAGCTAGTCTTTTGGAGGAGACAGAAAAATCTATCGTGGAATGGTGTTTGAAACTATTCGAGAGAGTCGAGTGCCACGATTATGCCCGCTTTGACTGGAGACTTGATGCTGAAGGTACCCCGAGGCTCCTGGAAGTGAATCCGAATCCGGGATGGTGCTGGGACGGCCATCTCGCAAAAATGGCAAAAATTGCACGGCTATCCTATGCCGAAATGCTGGAAACCATCCTACGAGCGGCTGAAGAACGAGTGGGAATGCAAATGCTCAGCAAAGGAAAAAACAACGTATTGCCAAAGCTGTGTGCACAGGCCGACCAAAGGTCATACCGTAACGGGTCCTACTGATGGTTTGCCTGTTGAATTTTAGATTAGAACGTCGTGAGACGTTTGATGGCTGTGCGCGATTCTCTTCCGAAAAGAGGGCTTTATGTCACTCAGATTTCCCCTAGCTGTGAAGATAGGAGATATCCAAAAGGAGAAACAAGCTGACGAGACTCAGCAACCAGAGGGATACGTACCATACAAACAGAGATCTGACAAGACTGTCAAGGCCCGGAGGAGATTATATGAAGGTAGCACTTCTCACGTCACATAGAATTACATCATTCGAGTCGCCTCTTGTTTTGCTGGCTAACTACCTTTTGAGCGAGGGAATGGATACTCAAATAGTTAGTCCTGGTGCGATTAGTCCGGACATTTCCGCACTAGGGGACTACGATGCTGTGATTGTAAGAATTCTTGAGCGCGAGTATCTGTGGGTCGCCCAATATCTCGAGGCCACAGAAATTCCAGTGATAAACTCTTCCAGGGCCCTGTCATCCAGCAGTAACAAGCTAGTTTCCGATGAAATGATGAAACAATCGGGTTTGAGAACACCGAGAACGGTATTTGTCTTGAAGGAGAAGATCCCTGAGAGCGTTGATAGCTCCCTATTTCCTGCTCTAATAAAGCCTCTGTATGGGCGCTCGAGAGGAATCCTATATGTAGAGTCTATAGAGAAATTGAAGAATTTGCGAAGAAAGTGGATGTATCTACAAAAGTTTGTTCCGAACAATGGTGGTGTCACCAGGATATATAAAGTAGGGCATATTGTAAGGACTTTCTTTCACCCCAATGAGGGGAAGGCTCGTGAAGTACGAGTTCCTGATGAAATAATGGAGGGGGCTCTGCGCTGTTTCTCTAGGATGGATATGAAGATAGGAGGAATGGATTTTGTGGAGGGTGAGGACGGTTACTATGCCCTTGAGGTAAATGACTTTCCTGCAGGGGTAAAGCGCATAGAGAACTGGTCAAGGATAATAGCTGATCAGGTAGTTGAGGGCATCCAGAGACATCGAGAGGAGATAGAATCTTGTGATCTCGAAAAGGGAATGGAGCTTACTGGAGAGGTTTCACAAACATGATTAATTTCGTTTCGACTTTTCCACCGATAATGTGTGGAGTAGCAACTTATACCAAATACTTGGTTTCCCAGATGCCTCCGGATAGTTGGAGCGTGACTTCTTTCGGTCCAGATAGGCCTTTCTGCTTACCGGAAACTTTTGGTTTGAGTGATCAAGTCTCCTACCGTGTTTCTTTGACCGAGTCCACCTTGCCTTTTCCCTTAAGGGAAAAAGTTATCTGGTTTCAACATACATTTGGAATCTGGGGAAAAGATCCTTGGTGCTTTCTCAGATTTGTTAAGGACGCCAAAAAGAGGAATAAAAAAGTGGTAGCTAGCTTTCACACCATCCATTTTCAGTCCCCTGAGACAGAATCTGGTCTGCGAAAAAAAGAAGAGAACCTCTTGAACGAAGCCCTGCTCTTGCTAGACGCTCTGACCGTCTTTACCAAAGGTGCCCGCCGGGCAGTAATAAGAACCTTTCCTCAGTACCAGGACCGGGTAATCATTCTTCGCCACGGAGTTCATCTTTATCCTCCCATTCGACAGGAGGAAGCAAGAAAGAAATTACTGAAATACCTAATCAACGAACCGAGCGTTCCTTCCCAAAAGAAAAAGGATCTTGAGAAAGCCTACGCTCACTTTTTCTGCCCCAAAACAGTCATTCTGGGAAATTTCGGTTTCATTGCTGCTGGCAAGGCTCTCTCAGACCTTCACCGACTTCGTGAGCTTGTGCAGCAGAAACTTCCTCAGTATCGCATACTATCCCTTGTTATTGGGAGAGTTCGGTTGCAAAAGGACACGAAAATAGGGGAAAACTCAGATACTTTGCAAGAACTGAGAAGCTTTCACGATGGAAAGGAGAATCTATTCTTTGAACACTACCTCTCTGAGGAAATCTTTCCTGTCGCCTTCAAAGCTCTGGACTTCAGTGTCTTCTGGTGTCAGGGCGCCACTCAATCGGGGAGGATGTCCCACGCTCAAGGAGTGGAGACTTGCGTCATTGGTCGCAAAATAGAGGGAATAGGAGAGACTTTGGAGCTTTCCGGGCTTCCTGGTGGGGAGACCCTGGAAGAACTGGCTGAGATCATTCAGAGACTCACTTTGCATCCCGAACTCAAAAAAGAAGTACAGATGTCGAGCAGACATTATGCTCAGCAATATTCCTTTGGAGTCCAGGCTAGAAAGCATCTTCTTCTTGCCAAATCTTTGCTTGCCAATCAAAATCTTCCTCCTCTGGATACAGCCCCCCCCAAGGAAAGTGCCGCACACTGGAAGATGCCAGATTGGACGAATCTAAGCGCCGTTTAAGGGTTATTCGAGGGCCAACAATGGAGATTGGACTTGGTTTGATATCCATCCTGATGCAAGAACAACCACCATTGACGTGAAGGGACTCAAGAACACAACGAACTGGCCGCTCGAACCGAAGGTGAGGGCGGAGACAGCACTTCTACATTCTGGTCAATTGTCGGGGGGAAATTCTCAGACCTGGCTTTTGCTCCAGAGCTATTCGTAATTCCCTCACTTGAGATTGACGGTTTGCTATCCTCTTGGAGAGGCAAACCGGTGGTGAAGTGCGTTGGATATAGAGATGTACGGGACTCGAAATGCAAGGCTGCTTGGGAATTGCTATTTGCGTGGTGAAAGAGGGGAGTAAGAAATGATGGGCTATTCTTTCCTGTGGAGGGTGCAAACCGCTCACTTTGCAGTTGCTCCGTGGACAGACGAGGTTTTTCTGGTGGTTATGTTGTGTCTTGTTGTCTATGGGAGTTACTGTGAGAGGCAAAGAAGGGAGAAACTGAAATGAGTTGGTTCCGCCCTGGTCGGAATCTGGTGGTGGTTCAAGGATGCCCCCCAAGGCTTGGAAGAAAATAGCCTTTCACAAAACTAGAGATTTGGAAGAAGATTTTTGACGAACCTAATTCGCTCTTTGTTATCAGTTCGGTAAGCGGTTAAGGCAATCAAGAGAAGACTGATATGGGTTATGCTACACCAATTGGAAACAGCCGTAAGACCTCTAACAGATGGGGATTGCATACCCAAGCTGGCCAATCTTGAGATGATACGTTCTGAGGCTGTTCTGAGGTTGTACAGTCTTTTGAACTCAGCTGATCCGTAATCTATGGATTTCCTTGCTGTATCATCAGCCCTTACATACACATAGCAGCCTTTTCCCTTGGTAAACTTGGGATGATTCCAGGGACAAAAGGAGTACTTTTCTCTGTAGCTTTTTAGGTGGGTGATAGGACAGACATACTTTAATCTAACTCTTCCTCGATCCAGAAAGCGTCCCCAATAAGTCATCTCAAGTCCAGCTAGGCAAATAGGTGTGCCTTTGCCAGACATTGTGTGATTCTGGTATTTTACCCAACCGAATCTGCGAGCAATGACAGGCTTTGCGTTTAGCTCATGGAGAATGAACTTCAGATTTGGCTTGAGAGTCATAGGCTGCATCAGCAACTGCCGCTTCGGGGTCTAAACTTTGCAACTTCTTCAGCTTCTTGATTACGGAAATGAGAAGTTTACACGCACTGACATTGGCAGGTTTGGTTAACTCAAACAGAGGAAGCTCTGAGGTGGCGTCAGATAGAATGTGGTTTTTGTATCCCCAAAAGTAATTCACTTTTTTCTCAAAAGGCCTTAAATACTTGATCATGACACTCAGGCCTGCTTCTGGATCTGCCTTAGGAGGATGCATCTTATTGAATCTATTCCCTAGCGAGGTCTTAAGATTATTCTCCTTGCACTGAATGGGAACAGAACAGGTATCGAGAGTAAGGTATCTACCAGAAACTACCCCAGAGTCCACTAGCTCTTTGACAAGCTGAGTTTCTATCCTCTTAAAGAAAATAGAAGGGGTGTCCCTCAGGAATGAGGAGAATCTTTCTACCGGTGGAAGATGAAGAGGGTCAAATCCACACTTAAGGCAAAGAGAAGGATTATTTAAAAGGATTCTTCTTAACTCGGATAGATTCTTTACTATAGATATGCTCATGTAAATAAAGCATTTGAGAGAAGATAGGAACGGAGTTTTTGGTCTTCCTGTATTCTGATTTTCCTTGAAAGGCAGAGGGAAGATAGCTGAATAAAGTCTCGAATTCAGAAAAGCTTTTGACATCAAAAAGATATTCCGCTGATAAAAGAATCCTCTGGTTAGGGTTGACTTGATCCATTGGCTTCTCCTTAAAGGGTTAGTTTTGTGAAAGGCACGAAGAAAATGAGGGGAGGTGAAAAAAATATGCCGACATTCGGGACTTACTACTTCAGCCAAGTCTGTACATACTGCCAGAAGCTCATTACAGGCGAAAACAAAGAGTCGAGAACCAAGGCAAGAAAGGACTGGTGGTATAAAATGCTCGCTCATGAGAGAGAGTACCATCCGAAAGAAATTGCCGACAATCCTCAGACTGGACGGGAACCTGCCCTTAATTTCAAAAAAATCGGGAAAAAAGGGGCCAGGAAGCCGTGAAAACGGATCAAGATAACCTCTTGATAGGAATATCGGGATGGGGTAAGTTCGACCCCGGTTATTGGTCTGCCAGCGACTCGGCGATCCCGACTGTCTAGTTGGCCCTGGCCCTCATAGAAAAAATGAAGAAAAGGGTGTAGTGGCCACTACATTGTCAGAAAAAGGGGGTGAGGGAAATGGTTGAATTGACAATAAGCGTCAACCTTGAGGTTGTCGGCAAATTAAAGGACTTGCAGGAGCGAGTCAATAAAAACTTGGTGCCGGCAATAGACCAGGGGCTAGAGCGTCCGGTGAACATAGAGAAGGTAGCCGCGGCTCTGGTAAAAATGGGACTTTCGGAAAGCGGTACGGGCGAGATCGCATTCAAGAGGGACAAGATCACATTCGCAGTTATGGTGGCGCAGCAACAATTAAGAGAAGAGGGGTGAGGAAATGAGAAAGAAAGTCTTAACTGTCCTGGGGCTTGTCTTTGGTTTCCTGGCTCTCTGCGTGAGGGAAATAATAAAAAGGGCTTCTGGATTGGGACGCTGGGTTGAAGATAGCCTACTCACACCGCCGTCCCTGCAAATTAGAGGAAATATACAGGCGAAAAAGGCTAAAATTCAAAAGGCAAGGAGGTCAAGACATGGGAAGGGTGAAGAATGAAGATATTAAGGGCTATCGAATTAATCACGAGATCGTCTGTCCTGACTGTATGAAGCCAAACGAGATCAAAGAATGTAAAGAGGCTGATCTGATCTTGATCCAGGAGCTGGAGGATAATGTCTATTGGTGCGACCGTTGCAACAAACTGATCGAGTAGCTACAGCACCACAAAACCTTAGAGGCGAATTCACCTCCGAGCGTGGGGGGGTAGTACTAGCCCCCGCCCCCTGGCAATTAACAAGTCAGCCTGGCTCAAAGGAGGAAGAAGATGAGGGCGACTGCTATGCTTTGGAAGTAAATGACTTTCTGGCAGGGGTAAAGCGCATAAAAACTCCTTAGAAGCTAATAGTTGATTATTTAGTTCAGGCTGTACCCAAGAGAAAGGGAAGATAAAGCCTTATGATCTCTAAAAAAGAATGGAATTTACTCAAAAAGTCTCATCAACACCAAGAAACAGCATTTGTTTCCGCGTACATCAATAGCCCCTGTTATCACTTCATTACCCGGTTTGTAATTGACAAAAATATCACTCCCAATGAGGTAAGCATTTCCACCATCTTTTTAGCAATTGGAGCTGCCCTTGCTTATATTTATGGAAATTTTATCGTTGGGGGCATATTAGTGCAGCTCATCAATATTGTCGACGGTGTTGATGGGGAAATTGCCAGGATCAAACATCTTGGCTCCAAATTTGGAGAAATTGTCGATTCTCTCTCAGACCGGATAGTGGAAATGCTCTTATGCCTGGCTATAGGTTACAGCATCTGGGATACCAGAGGATCAGTCTTAGGATGGATATTTAGCCTAATTGGTCTAATTGGCTTCCTGGAGGGTAATTATTTTACCGAGCTAGTAGGAGCTAGGGTGGGAAGGGAAGTTTTAGAAGAATCCTGGAGGGACCTAAAGAGCCTTGTGAAATTCAGACTAAACCACCGAAGTAACCAATTATTTGCTATTTTCGTATTCTCCTTACCGGGAAGGCCGGAACTGGCACTTCTTCTCATAGGCATAATAGCCTTCTTTTATTCAGGCTTGAGACTTTACAAAATGCTACCATACCTTAAGAAAGCTCCCAGTCATAGTGAGTAGATACACATGAGAATATGTATGTTGCCTTGCTATTTTCATCCGGTGATAGGCGGAGCAGAGACCCATGTCTTTCATCTGTCGAAAAATCTGGTAGAGAGGGGTCATGAGGTCTTTGTATTAACATCGAGCTGCATTCCCACCAACAGTGGCCACCCATTAGCAAAATCAGAGGAGATTGGCGGAATACATATTCGAAGGTTTAAAACTCTTAATCTTGGAGCAGGGCTGCGCATCTGGCAAGGCCTGGCAAGGGAGATCCTTCAGCTTCAGCCAGACATAATTCACGCTCATAGCATTGGCTTTCCTCATAGTGACGTATGCGCTTTGCTCAGCAAGATAAAGAGAATTCCTAGCGTTGCGACGACACACGGGGCCTTGGGTATCGGCGATTCAGCTCATAAGGAGGACATAAGGAGAAGAATCTGGGCAAACATTGTAACGAGACACACCTTAAGGTTTTTTAATAGGGTCATTGCCATTTCTCCTGCAGAGGAGTCATGGGTACTTAGGGCAGTTCATCCGGAAGGAATTTGTATCATTCCCAACGGAGTACCGGGAGAGATTTTTGATAATAACATTGACACGGCATCCTTCCGGAAGAAATACGGATTGAAAGACATCCCGACAATTCTATACCTCGGCAGGCTGGTTGAGAAAAAAGGCATAGAGTACCTATTAAGGGCAGCACCGTCAATTCTTAAGAAGCGCAAGGCAAAGATTCTCATTGTCGGACCGGATGGCGGCAAAAAGAAGATGCTAATGGAGCTATCTCAGGGACTTCGATTGGAAAAAGATGTCATCTTTACCGGAGAGCTGTCTGAAGAGGATAAACTGAAGGCAATAGCATCCTGTGATATGCTGATTCTACCAAGCAAGAAAGAAGGACAGGGGATAGTTCTCTTGGAGGCACAGGCAATGGGGAAGCCAGTTATAGCTACAAGACAAGGAGGAATTCCTTATTTTATCAAGGATGGTGAAAATGGGATTTTGGTTGACTACGGTAGACCCGATCAGATTGTCAACGCGGTCCAACAATTACTGTCTGACACGGAATTTCGTCAAAGAATAAGCAGGAGGGGAAAGGAGACAGCCCGGATGTTCACCTGGGATATAATTACCAAAAAAATTCTAGACATTTATGAGTCAGTCATAGACGAATATAAGAATAGAAGATCTAGAGTATATGGAACCAAGGAGGGCTAAAGAACTCTTAATGGTCCAGACTACCAAAAGGTAAAGATACCATAATCGTGAGCAGAGAATGCCGTAGGGGAACTAGCGATCAAGTGGCAGTCCGGCCTACCCTCTGCTGTATCTCACATTACTCAGCGAAGGAGGTGATTAACGATGCTGAAACGTATTAGGAAAAGACCAAAAGAGGCAGGTCTTCCTCCAGGGACGCTTATTTCTTCAAGAGAGGAAAAGGCCGAGAAGGTAAGAATTACCATTATGGACTATGGTGAAAGGGAGCTTGAGGAAAAGGACACAGAAACGATTGAGGAATGCTTTCCATCTAGGGAGAAGCCAACGGTAACCTGGATTAACATCAACGGGGTTCACCATATAGACACCGTGGAGAAAGTCGGAAAACATTTTGACCTACACCCGCTCACTTTAGAAGGCATTGTAGATACAGGACAGCGCCCGAAAATAGAGGACTATGAGGATTACATCTTTATTGTTCTAAAAATGCTTCATCATAACGAGGAAGAGGGTGAAATTCAAACAGAACAGGTGAGTCTGATTCTGGGATCAAATTTTGTGATCTCCTTCCAGGAAAGGGAAGGAGATGTTTTTGACCCTGTTAGAGAAAGAATTAGACGTGGGAAGGGTCGCATAAGAAAAATGGGAGCGGACTATCTTGCCTATGCTCTGATAGATACAATCGTGGATAACTACTTTCTCATCCCAGAGAAACTTGGAGAAAAGATAGAATCTATGGAGGAAGAGCTCATCACCAACCCAACTCCGCAGACCCTACAGGCGATTCACGCGCTAAGAAGAGAGATGATATCTTTGCGAAAATCGATCTGGCCTTTAAGGGAGGTAATCAGCGTTGTAGCACGAGGAGAATCAGAACTTATTCATGAATCCACAAGGGTATACTTAAGAGATGTGTACGATCACACAATTCAGGTCATTGATATCGTAGAGACATCCCGGGATGTCCTTTCCGGGATGCTTGATATTTATCTTTCAAGCATCAGCAGTAGAATGAATCAGGTCATGAAGGTCTTGACCATTGTTGCTACCATATTCATTCCCCTAACGTTCATAGCAGGTGTCTACGGTATGAATTTCAAATACATGCCGGAACTCGAAAGGCACTGGGGATATCCTCTCGTTCTGCTAGTGATGGTTGCTGTAGGCATCTCGATGTTGGGTTACTTTAGAAGGAAGAAGTGGCTATGAAAGAGCTGACTTGCTTCCGCGTCGTGCAGTAGCTCTTCAGCTTACTGGTCTTGATAAGCCAAAAGACTCTGGCTACCTCGGACCTGGGCAAAAAGAAGATCCTGGTCCTGGCCATTGAAAGGGACGAGGAAAGAATCTTGGTGGCTAGGGGAAATCATAAGCTCCATGTAGGAGATAACCTTATTTGCTATGGGAGTTTTGCAGAGATGCAAGAGATTACTTAGCTGAGATCTCCGCTTCCCTTAAGACTTCATGCTACCCTTCCTCAGTTTCAATGGGATTTAACATGAGATTTCCGGTCAAAGACACACTCACGAATGAAGAAATCCAATCGGGCCTCAGATCGGTTGTAAAAGATGGTTTAGCTTCCCAAACCATGGTAACACTGACGGGAGGCGTCTTCCTGGTTGCCTTTGCATTGAAACTTGGAGCTTCTAACCTGGTGATTGGACTCTTGGCTGCTATCCCTCCCCTAATGCAGCTCCTCCAGATTCCTTCGATCTATTTAGTGGAAAGATATCGACTCAGACGAGCAATCAGTGTGTACGCCTCGGGACTGGGAAGAGTTTTCTGGTTGCTCATTGCCTTGATTCCAGTCTTATTCTCCTTTGAAACAGGGTTGACTGTTCTTATTGTAGCACTTTTTCTTCATTCAGCTTTCGGTGCTGTTGGAGGCACTAGCTGGAACTCCTGGATGCGCGATTTGGTGCCAGAAGACAGGCTAGGGTCTTTTTTTGCCAAACGAATGAGCCTGGCCACCGCGCTAGGTATTGTTGTTAGCCTGACTGCTGGAATTTACATTGACTTTTGGAAAAAGCTATTTCCTCGTTATGAACTAGAGGGTTACTCAATTCTTTTTCTATTGGGATCCCTGGTAGGTATGCTTGGCGTCAGTGGCCCTTTGTTTGTGGGATGCATCCTTGCCTGGACCTTCACCACCATGCCCGAGAAGTATATGTTGACTATGCCGTTACTGATAGTGATACACATCCTGATGGGTATTTCTACTGCGGGGGTAAATCTTGCTTCGGCGAACATCGGACTCAAATTGGCACCAAAGGGCCAGGCAACGGCCTATTTAGCCGCTAGAAACATTGTTCTTTCGATAGCAGCGGGCATTGGACCAGTTCTAGGTGGCAAGCTTGCAGACTTCTTCGCAGTACGTGAACTTTCCTGGATTCTCAGGTGGACGAGCCCGGAGAGAGAACTTCTTTTCCACACACTCAACCTCCAACAGTGGGATTTTTTCTTTTTCTCTGCATTTTTAATCGGTATATACTCTATCCACCGACTTGGTATGGTAAAGGAAGTTGGAGAGGTCAAGGAGAGAATTGTCCTCCGTGAGCTGATGGCGGAGGTAGGAAGATCAGCGAGAAACCTTTCGACCATTGGTGGACTTCGGCACCTTACCCAGTTTCCTTTCTTCGTCGTTCGAAGCACCCATAAGAAAGGAAAGTAGTGGCAGTGGGTCAACTATAGAATGTGAAGCGGCAATTACTAAGCAAATCTGGGATTTAGTCCAGAGAAACCTAAGACCTACCAGTCGATGAGTTACAATAGGAAGATTTAAACCGGCGAGTTTGAGTAATTTTACACCGGCGCTGACGCTCTCTCACAAACAAAAAAGGAGCAAGGCGACATCTCTTTAAAAAGCGTGTACTCCGATTGCTCGGAGTCCGCAAAAGAGATTTAAGTCGTCCTTACTCCCTGCCTAAAGTATAGCAGAGAGTAGGGCAAGGTTCAAGCAATTAAACTTACCAATGCTGGTGAGTTCAAAATAACACATGAGGGGGTGAGAAGGTGGGCGGATTTGAAGAACTGGGGGAGATAATTAAGAAGACTACTCGCAATAGAATGGAAAAGATCCCCGTTGAGATAAAAAGAATAGTTCAGGTTACCAAATTAAGGTCCGAGGTCAGACGAAAAAAGAACGAAATGGATAAGTTACTCACGGACCTAGGGGAAAAGACGTACCAACTTCACCTGAAAAAGAAGATTGGCCATGCCGAGCTCAAAAGGCTAGGAAGCAAAATCACCCAATTGAAAAAAGACATAGAGACAAGGAAGAAGGATATTCAGAGATTAAGAGAGAGGTAAGGAGTAAGAAAAGAACTTACATGAGGCTCACAGAGGCACCATCTTGAGAGGCAACGACCTACATAAATAATGAGAGACCGTCCCAAATCAAAGTTCCTCCATTATTAGACTCTTAGCAAGCTCGATTTCGTATACAGGGATCTCAGCATGAGAAGAAGGGAAGGCTCCGGGAACGAAGATTAATGCGTGAAGTTGTCGATCAAAGGAAGGAGGTACAAATTGTCAGCACTGATGAGCTCTAAAAGACCGGACCGTCTCTTCCGGCGATATTCTGGTAACCCCATACTTACGCGCTCACTTTGGCCTTATCCGGTGAATGCGGTTTTTAACCCAGGGGCCACCGAATTTCAAGGTGAGACAGTACTGCTGGTTCGGGTCGAGGATCTGAGAGGTTTCTCGCACCTCACCGTAGCCAAAAGTAAGGATGGCAAAACAAACTGGCGCATTTCTCCCCATCCTACTCTCAAACCGGAGATTAGTGTAGGGGAGGAGCGATACGGTCTTGAGGATCCTCGAATTGTCTGGCTGGAGGAAACGAAGAAATACGCTGTTACTTACGTTTCTTTTTCATCCGGCGGGCCTCTAGTTTCCCTGATGATGAGCGACGATTTTGAGAACTTTCATCGGAAGGGGGCTTTGCTACCACCGGAGGATAAGGATGCTTCCTTGTTTCCTCGCTCTTTTAAAGGCCGATTTGCCCTGATTCACCGACCCATCATTAGGGGAGAGGCCCACATATGGATCTGCTTCTCGCCCGATCTTAGGCATTGGGGAGATCACCAAGTGCTTGTTCCAACGAGAGCGGGATGGTGGGACTGCCACAGAGTGGGGTTGGGACCGTCCCCGATCGAAACCCCCGAAGGCTGGCTGCTTATTTACCATGGGGTTAGACGGGCTGCCTCCGGTAGCATTTATCGAGTTGGTCTGGCGTTACTGGATCTGGATGAGCCACGGAAGGTAATTTTTCGCAGCGATCAATGGATCTTAGGCCCTACCGAAGCCTACGAGCAGACAGGGGATGTGCCAGGCGTTGTTTTTCCCACTGGGGCAATTGTAGACCCGGACGGTAATCAACTTCGCCTGTATTACGGTGCGGCTGATACGGTAGTGGGCCTCGCCACGGCTGATCTAGGTGAGCTCATCCATTCTATTAAGCGGAGTACGGGAAGACAGGCTCTTGGAGCCGAGGAGTAGTTTGTGAGAAAAAACCTCTTGCACCTATCCAGAATTTTCTTTGTTGGTTCGTACCTTCCTCGTCGGTGCAGCATTGCCACCTTTACCTCTGACTTGCTGAGAGCACTTAACCAGCTCGACGGGAAGACCCCCGGTCAGAATAAAACTCTATTTTCACTAGAGAAGAGAAAGAGAATATTGAGGGGAAGATAATCAAAGAGGAATTTGAAAAGCCTATGAATACTGTAGCCAAGGAGAAGTTTAAGAAAGCGATTTTGTAAGATTTTAAGAAGGTAGTTATCAATGATAGGTGAAAAGACCATGCGGTTACCATTCTCTTCATACAGTGCCTACTCAGTGCCAACCCGAAAGGGGTGATCGAAGGGATAATAAAGTCAAGGCTGCGAGGAGGAGCTAATGGCAAAGGTCTACAATTGCTATCGTTGCGGCAAGTGGTTCGAGAAACCTGCCCGGCGAAGGAGCAAGAATCTCGGGATCTTGGAACTTTGTCCTTCTTGTGGTATGCGGGTTTAACGTGCCAGGGGTCCTAAGGCTTGGTTGGTCCTACTATGGTGGAACTTGACTGCTTTAAGAGTTCTCTGGGAAGCTCCCTGGGAAAAAGACCCAAAAACTGGGAAACATCGCCGTTGATAAAGCTACTCTGGTGGATCTTGCTATTTGGGGCGGTCGGCTACTCAGCCTTGCTGTGCTGGGTAAGAAGAAATTATGGATCCCTTTCATATCTTTGAAGAAATGCTAGGAGCTTTCATCTGGTGGCACCCTATAGAAGAAATTGAGGACCAGGGGAGGAAGATAATAAAGAAAAAAAGAAACGGGCTGCCAACCACAAAGATAGAGAACTGAGTCTAGAAACAGAGAGTTTTAACGGTTATCGGGAGGCTGGTCAAACAAATCTCGCAGAAGCTATCTATCAAAGTCCAGACGGGGTTATTTGTGTGGAGAAAGACTATACTCGGTTGGTCTTAGCCTCAGGGAAAGAGATTGAGGACACAATTATAAACTAGAGTCCCGTCCTATGCGGCTGGTTTGCCGCTGTTCTTCTGGTTTTGCGTTTTCAGCACATGTCCCTGACAAGGGATAGTTCACCGTAAGGTTTCTACCGGCAGGTTAAAATCCTGGTGGGACGGGGCGAATCAAAAAATGCTTTGGTAGCGGCCGCTACAGGCAGGATCTTGAGAAAAGGCGATCTGCATAACCTTGCCAACAATAAATTGAGCCTAGCAAGCATGGAGATAACAAGGTAGGAGAAAGAAGATAAGAATAGAGGGGAAAAAGGGCGTTACTGGGAGTAGCAGCGATAATGGGTATTATCTTTTGCAGCGATATTAGCACTGAGGCTGGCGGCGTATGTTGCCGCACTGGTTAAACGGTCATTCTGCTGAAGACCGGCAAAAAAAAACGCCTCCATAGAGGGTCAAATTGCTCTTTTAAAGACCAGGCTTGGATTAGATGAGGTAGGTAAAAACTAAAAGGCTCCCAAGAGCCTAAAAAATCAAATCAGTCCTGAGCGGGCCCTGAAGGATCTGTTAGCTATAATCCGGGCTGAGCGCTACCGAATGGATCGAGTGGCTGATGAGGATCTCGAAGCCCTCAGGGGTCCTAAGAACTGAGGAAAGGAGTATTAACTGGATACATTCTCTACTGATGAAGTGCTGCGTAAGACAGGGATACCTAATAAATACCTGCTGACCCGTCTAGCTATCCAAAGGATAAGAGATATCGTCAGGGAGAAAGATAAAAGAAGCCTGGAAAAGCCCCAAAATAAGCTTCCCACCCGCGTTTTAAGGGAGATTGCTGAGGGCAAGGTAAAAATGGAGAAGCTGGCGGTCGAAGACCGGTCCTTCTTATCTTTCCCCTGGTCCTTTGGTTCTCGTCCAAACCAGGGGCAGCCGATGAGTTTGGAAAGGGGATAAATGATCGGGTAGTTACCTGGGGGAGAAGAATTTAGGATAAATCCACATCCGGAACATAGTTGCCGGACTGCCGAGAGCTACATTATAAGAAGCGGTAGGCCAGCGGAAAGAGAGCTTGAAAAGCACAAAACTATGGGTCTAGTAAGATTGAGCCATTTTGAATATCCGAGATATTCGTCTAGTCTATTGCTTAAAAACCACCAATCACGACAAGGAAACCCGCTATATATACTATATGTAACAAGATCATATCTGTCGGTCAATTCTATGGATGGTTGTACCATCCTGCTTTGCGAGAAGCTTATCGAAAAGACAGGGCCCACCCAGACTGTTTAAAAAGAGAGTCTGAGGATGGCTAAATCCAGGGTTGGGATAAAGATTGAGTGTACGAAGTATGTGGATTTCTCGAAAAGCACAGTATTAAATGGATTTGGTGAAAGCTATGAAAGAAGCTGGTTGTGAGGTGATAGGCTTGGAGGTGGAGAGCTGACAGGGAAATAGGAGTGGAACTACGACGGTATTTTTGAGAGGAGAAAGAAGTGAGTAGAGAATAGAAACTTGAAATGTGGGGACTCCTTGACAAATCGCCCTATTGGATTAGCCCGATTGGGTACTTGTCCATATTGGCAAGAAAAACGTTTCCACAGAGGCTCATACAGGCAAGGTGTCTAGGCAAGGCAGCTTCTATATGAGCGTGCCAAAATCAGAGCTCCACTATCAAGAGATTTTTATCAATCCAATTCTGGGATACAGGGATTTTCTCTGCGGTGGCCGAAAGTTTTGAAAAGATGAGGAGGAGAAAAAGAGATGAAGAAAGGAATCACTGGACTCATACCAATAGGGACTTTGATTCTCATGTTGGGTCTGACTACCGGGGAGATAGGGGCCGATTGGAGAATCGGAGGGTTTGGGGGTTACTACGCCCCCCAGGTTCGGAGAAGTGAATGAATGGGATGAGTGGTATGAAGAGACCGAGATTTATGGCGGTGAGTTGAACCTTAGAGGAGGGACGATATTTGGAGCAACAGCAAGATATGATATCGGTCTGAGTGGGTGTGGGAAGAAGAATGCGACATAGACCTCAAGCTAACTACGATCTCCCTAGTTTTCTCGGGAATATATAGATTGCCTCTTGAAGAGGCATTATCTGGTTATGTGGGAAGAGAAGTAGGTAATTTTGCTACCAAGGTAAAACTGTGTGAGGAACGAAGATTCAACGAAGATTCTATGAGGATGGGTCACTCGAATCTACCTCCCAGCGGTTGTATTCTCAGAATGATAGTCCAATCGGTTTTGAACTCGTAGAAGGGATTGAATATAGTATACCAAATTTCGTTCTAGTCGCCGAAATTAAATACACTGCTGCAAAAGCAGATATGGGAACTTTTGGGACTGCCGACCTGAGTGGTCTTTCGCTTATTTTAGGACTGGTACTTAAATTCTAAGGAGGTGAGGAACTTGGGGAAGGTCTATAATTGCCTTAGGTGCAGTAAGTGGTTTGGAAGGGCAAAGAAGGAAAGAATTAAGGATTCAGAGGTAGAGGTTTGTCCTTCTTGTGGTATGCGGGTTTACCGTGCCAGGGGCCCTAAGGCAGTCTTCGTCCCGCTGTGGTGGGGGGTGAAGAAAACCGTCACAATTTTCTGGGAAAAGATGTGGAAAGGTTGGGGACGCTGGTAAGCCTTGGTAAGGGATTTAAAGCTAGGATTCATAGCAAAGTTGATATAAGGCAAGAGGCGAAGGATAGTCGAACTTAGGAATAGGAGCTAATCTAAAGAAAAAAGGAAGCGGGTTCCTCCTAGTAGATATGGACCCTCGAGCAAACCTCAGGCCACCTTGCGCATCTAGTGTTGCTCTTTCGGCAACTATGCAGATACATATACTGGGTAAAGATAGTTCGCTAGGTTGTTCTCTGGTAGGTTTAGAATCCTGGTGGGAGGGACTGCAGAATCAAATGACTGCTGAGCAAAGGAAATTCGTAAAAGATTGGATTCAAGACACGATAAACTTATACGACCCTGGGCATTATCATCACATTCCCGAAGTCCTTTTCAGGATAGTTTTACATCGAGGGCTCTCTTTGGATAAAGCAAAAGAGCTATTTTTGGAAGTCTGCGAGGAAAACAACGTGCCTTTTTCTCCTATCTCCCGGCCTGTCGTTGTCTCAGGAAACGTCGGAGGAGAAAGAGGGGAGAATAGGATTCTTAGATGGTATCTCAAGGTCGGAGACGCATATAGAAGTCATTTCTTTGTCCGAAAAGGATAGCCCCCCGTCCCGTGCGGCCTGCTAGAGCAGAGGGGATCGGTCCCATGATGGGAACGATCTCTGGCTTGCCGCAGATCTTTTGGGGGTATGATACAAGGCGAGGATAACTGGTTGGATAGGGTACTCTCAATGGGTAAAATCCCAACGGGGCGGGCCATAAGAGGAGGAGATGCCACAAGTTCAACTCGTGAGTGGTCTCAAATTTTTGCAGGACTGGCGGAAACTGGCAAGACTGGTGAAGAAAAAGATGATAGAGTCGGGAGACAGACTCAAGGACTGGACTATTATCATCAGGCTATTAGAGAGAGGAGCTTAAGGAGATGAAGGGTCCCGTGTTGGATGCAAAGATCACAAAAAGATAATGAGAACAAGATACTGACCGCAGCATTTTCCGCTTCGGCCATCCTATCCGCCGAATTCGAGTCCGTTCTGATAATGGACAATTTTGAGGATCTGAAGGAAGAAGATTTGCTCTAGTTTGACTTTTTGAGGCAGATCTAACGGCGCCGTGGAAGCCGCACAAGCGGTGGGAATATCGGGACGGGTCTAACCAGCCCGGAAATAGTCCCCCGGTCAACCCCGCGGTCCCGACGGTCTGGTCCAGCCACGGCATCCGCTGTCAATCCAGTCCTAACGACTATCCGGTATTTCAGGGATGAGTATGAGGCCCACATCAAGGATAAAAGGTGTCCGGCAAAGGTATGTAAAGATCTAATTACCTATACCATTGATCCAGAAAAATGCACGGGTTGTCTTCTGTGCAAAAAACTCTGTCCCCAAGAGGCGATTGAAGGGGAAAGAGAAAAGCCTTACTATATAGACTAGGCCGAATGTATAAAATGTGGTGTCTGCCTGGAAAATTGTAAGTTTGAGGCTGTTCTAGTTTCCTGAGTGGCGGTAAGCAATGAATGTGTATCTGGTTCTTGTTGTGATTGTTTTTGTGGTGATGGCCATTTGTCTGTGGCGTATTTAGAACTAGGGGCTAAAAATGGAAACTTTCAAAGTGTTCGTATTCGGTCTCTGCATTGTATGTGCTCTCGTACTCTTGGCAATGCTTGTGGCGAAGGAGCGCAAGGAGAAAGAAAGGTGAGATGTAAAAAAAGGATTTTCAACTGAAATGGCAGAACCCGGGTTAGTAATGACGGTAACTAAAGGTAAGACTGGCAAATATACAGCAGAGTGTGGGGCTATCGAAGTTTTCGGAGAGGGCAAAACTGCTGTTGAGGCTATTATGGATTTGGCTATATCTACGAAAGATAGTTATGAATTACTTTTGGAACATAAGGGCAAACTTACTGCTCATACTGAGAAGATACTTGCGGCCTTTAATTTTTGACTTAATTAGAGAGTTCAAAATAGTCCCCCCCCGCCTGAAGTGGGAATAAGAGCCAAAAGTGCAGCAAGCGTCCCCCAGCAACTCCCTGGCTCTGGGTCTGGCTGGGCAGGCGGGGGGAGGAGGAAAAAATGAGCATAGGTGAAAGAGTCAAAACCCTTGTTTGCCTTGTGAGTCACTACCGGTGGGACCTGGGCCATTTTTCCGAGTGTGATGGCTGCAAATTGGAGAAGCTTTGCGATAAGGTGAAGCTGGCGGTGCTGGAAGATTAAGATTAAGTGATGGAACTCAGAAACACCTTAGAGCATATCAACGAAAAGACCTTGCGCTCGAGATACGGAGGGAAGGGCGTTGTTACCTATAAGGGCGAAGTGGTCTTGGAGAATGGCGAGCTGAAGAATACGCCCTTGGCCCGCGAGTGGTGGTGGAGGAAATTCCGAAATAATGTGAAATAGCCCTCGCCTGAAGCTAGGGGGGCAGGCGGGGGCAGCCAGTCCAGGGTAAAGCAGCCGGGCTTTAGACCATTTTCGCCCGGCTCCCCTGGGCTGGACAATGTATGGAGGCGAAAAAAGGGAGGGGTGAAATGGGAACTCTGACGGGTCTATTCACGGTGTTCGGGCTTCTCGGGACTGTAGTATCACTAATAGGTCTAGCAATAGTGTGGGCGAGAAAAAAAGGGAAAGAAATTTTGGCTGCTGAGCTTTTTCGTTTTCCTCATTCTTCTGATTGTCGGAGCAGCTATACCGACAGGCACGGTAAAGGAGAAAGCAGAAGCTCTGAAATATACAATCGCAGAAAAGGAGGATACAAGCTACCCGGGAACGCCGCGTATGGTCTTTGGAGTAGTTGTAGACACAGAAAAGATGCCATCTGAGGACTCACTGAGAAACTTAGCAACCAGAATATGGAAAGATGGCAATAAGCAGTGGAAAGAGTCTACTGTTTTCATCTACTTACCCGGCATGGATACAGGGATGGCAGCATACGGGGTAGCAGAGTTTAGACCCTCAGGCCTAAAGGAATTTAAGATACAAGAGGTCGCCCTATATGGAACTAAATGGGGATCTTCGAAGTAAGGGGTCTTCTATAAGTAGGGATAAAACTGTGTCTAGAAACATCACCGAACGCAAGACGATGGAGGAAAGAATTAGGACCTATGAAAAGAGCCTGCACTTGCTGACGAGATGTACAAGCAGCACGCCGTCCAGATTGACCTTGAGGTCGATAGGCAGGTAAAGGTGAAAAGTGAGGAACTTCGCGCTTTTCTCTTCAAGGCTGTGCAGGAGCTCCTAGTGAACGTTACCAGACATGCTAAGACAGACAGGGCAAAGATATCATTGTATAGGGAGAGAGAGAACCTCTGCATCAGCGTTGAAGATAGAGGGGTTGGGTTCGATCCCACCTCCCTCGAGACTCCCTCGGACAAAAACAGGAGGTTCGGCCTCTTTAGCATCCGTGAGCGCTTTAGGTACTTTGGGGGAGAGTTTACCATCCAGTCAAAGCCCGGCAAGGGCACCCAAGTAGTCCTCACGGCACCGCTCAAGGCGGTACGAGGAAAGAAGTAACTTCAAGTGAGATTAGCATCCAGAAGTCTCTACATTGACAAAAAAAGAGCGCATATAGAGGGTCATATAGGTCCGTAGAAGGCACGATCTTGAGGAAAGGCGAGTATACCCCCCCCACGACTTGGGTAAAGTCAAACTCCTCTATCAAGAGAATTTTTCAAGTTAATTCTGAAGATAGAGAGATTTTTTGGCAAAGCTGGCCCCGAGTACGACGAGAGAGTTAAAAATAAGGTCATTGGAGGGAGAAATGAGGCAAGGCGAACTTGAAAGGGTGAGCGATAGTAAAATGAATTCTTTTCTAAATAAAGAGATTAGTTTTGAAGGTAAAATTCTCCTTATGATTAACTTTGCCGAACCCTTACAGACCAAGCCGCAAGGTCGAATCCTATCCCCTCTATGGAGCTAAAACGGGCAAAAAATATAACGAGGAGGAGGTGAGGACGAATGAGAGGAGGGAAGTCGGTCCCTGAGAAATGCCGCAGTGCCAGCTGCTCCTCAAGTTCTTCGGATGTTGGCATCCGAGGTGTAGTCGTAGCTAGGTTCCCGGAACTAAAACAAAGCAGGAATAAACTAGGGACGAGCAAAATAAATCCAGGGGGTAGAATGCAGGCTAGGCAATATCGGTCTGGTGGCAAGGGTGAAGAATCACTTGTCTATTTCACGATGCCGGAAATGATAAAAGCGGCAAAGGAAGCGGTAGTGAAGACTTGTGAGGATGGAGAAGAACGAGGGTGGTTAGGGCCTTCGAATTGACTCCATATAAGACCAAGGGTAGTGGCAGCACTTCTTGTCTAATGAGATTTTGGGCCCTGCAAGGTACTCCGATGCGGGGAATCGTGATAGCAAACTACGGTATAAAGGAAGTTATGGCTTTTGACGCTCACAATAGGCGATTGAAAATCAAAATAAGAATCAGAGAGTCACGCAAAACGATAAGCCGAGTTTAGGATTTCCCCTTAGGAGACAAACCTAAATTTAAGGTATCCGTCATTTAACATCACAACTAAGCAAGCGTCAGGGGGGTGAGATCTCAGCCAGATTTGTAAATCTATTCCAGAAGAGGTTTTGCTTAATCCCCATCACTGATCAACAAAATGGAATATTTCTGGAGCATCCCAGAAAGAGAACGAGAAATGCGTATCTTCTGGGGAGAAGGAAAGGAGCAAATCGAATCGCGGAAAAGACTAGCCCCACTAGAATCCAAACTCAGAGTTGGCGAAAAGCATGGAACCTGCCCTACAACGGGAAAGCGGCCAAGCAGAGGAGAGCGAAAGAAAGGACAGTGGAGCGCGACTACCTTGAGGTCTGTATTTGCATTGTATGCAGGCGTTGGTTCTGTGACGAGAGTAGGCAATCTCACTATTGGCGAAGATGCGTAGTTGCTTGCCTTGCGTTTATCGGCAAGGTCTATAATGAAAATACGCCCCGCCTGAAGCTGCTTGGGCAGGCGGGGAGAGGAGGAAGGAGGTAGGGAAATGAGCATAGGAGCAAGACTCAAAAAGCTAAGAAAGAAGCTTAATCTTACTCAGAAAGAATTTGCGGCAAAAATACCCGGAAGGGGAAAGGGGACTTATAACTATAGCTACATCGCCAAGATTGAAACAGGCCATACCGATCCCTCAGTGAAATATCTCAAAAAGATAGGGGAAACGTTTAACATGCCTCCGAGGTATTTCTTCCAAGATGAGGAGCCAAAGAGCTTTGACATAAATGAGCTCAGGGGGGAGAAAGTCAAGGCCCTTATCTGTCTTGCCGGTCATTACAGGTGCGAGTTAGGTCACTTTAGAAAATGTAGAGGATGCAAATTAAAGGAGCTTTGCGATAAGGTGAAGCGGGCAATTCTAGAAGATACTCAAGAAAAGGGAGAGGGGAAATGAAGCGGGGAGCGAAAGTAGCTATTGGGTTTTTGGTTTTCCTAGTATTGGTGATTTCTATTAGCCTAATGATAATGAGCCTATCAGGGGGCGGGAAGAAAATATTAACGTTAGACCCGGCGGCGTCTTGCTGGAATGGAGGGATAGCCGACAGACTCTTTTTACTCAGTCCTACGCTTGGAACAAGACGGATAAAGATTGGAAGGGCTCTGTAAATATGAGAGCTTATAACGCAAAGGATGACATTATTTATTCGTCCTGGGACGCTTCTTGGCCTGAAATTATAGTAAAGCAGGGGAGCGGAACTGGTTATCTGCAAAAATTCCCTTTCAGAAGATAAGACCCCTACTGGTGGATAATACGGTCATAATCAAATGGACTTGGGGAGCGGCAAGCGTAAAGAAAAGCTTTAGGCTGTAACGAAAGGCCCTATATTGCACTGCTGAAGCAGGATGCAAGGCGCAAAATTACGAAGATACAGGGCAGGTGAGAATGGCAAGGTCATATAGGTCGGGTGAGGGCCTTTCTTGCACCCTATGGACTTCCATCAAGGCCGTTTTCTCGCGTTGGTCTTGGACTCCTTTTCGGGATGCCCGCTAGCCAAGCTTAAATTTCGGCCTGTATGGAGGTCGTTTTCCAGCCAAGGCAGACGGAAACGAAGGACCTTTCATATGTGATGTGGGAGGGGGGGAGGGGGGGAAGCATACAGGAGGAATCGCAGGGGCAATTCCTCCCCTCTATGGAGCTAAAAGGGCAAGAAATCTTGGAGGGCAAGGAGATGAGAAAAAGAATGCGGATAGTCAGATTTGTAATCGTGCTAATTTTATGCTGGGTAATAATGATGCCTATAGCGTGTGCCGAAGTGATACCAGAGGAAAGGGGTTTTCCTGAACTGTTGCACCAAGCAGAAGCGGAATATCTTTCTGGAAACTTCGATGCTGCAAAGGATTTCCTAAAACTAGGATATTATCTGCTGCTAGAGCAAACTGACGCAGAAGACAAACCCTGGACTTCCAACAAAAGCTGGTGGGGAAGTGGAACAAAAACCACTGAACCATTCCAAATTAAAGCTCTGATATGGCGCATCCGCTGGGAGCAGTCAAAGAACTATCTGCTAATTGTGGTGTACAAAGGCACTGGGGAGCTGGACAACGTGATATTTGCTGGCTCGAAAGGGGAAGGTGCCTCATACTTCAACTTCAAAAAGGGAACATTCTATCTATACATCACCAGCATCGGAGAATGGAAAATCTGGATAGAGGAGAAAAGCTGAGATTATTGAGGAGGTAAGAAATAATGCAGTGGATAAGTTTTAAGTTCAATGGGAGTTCCTACCATATCAATTTAGAGAGAGTAGAAGAGATTGAGCTTTGGAAGACCAAAGAAGGGGAGGAAGTAATCACGTTCTCTTTAGCTCGCCCAGCAACGCCTATAGACCTTCTTACTCGGGAAGAAGGTGAGAAGGAGATGCTGGATAATGAATTATATTTCGGTAAAGCTGAAGATTCCAAAGGCTATGAGAAACTTATGGCTTATCTTGAAGGTAAAGATTTTCCAGTCCATCGATTATAAGATTGGTCAAAAAACAATAAGCCTTGGGTAACCTTGAAGAACCACCCAGGAGCAAGAAAAGGGGCGGGAGGAGAACGAAATACGCGGTAGATTTGTCCAAAAAGAAGGGAAAAGAGTGGGCGGAGTGTTGGGGCTGTTTGCGGGAACGGCTTTGGTCGTTTCGGGCGTTGCCATAGACAGTGATCAAGATATCGAAGATGCTGGATATGTCAATAGCCCGTGCCCATGCGAGTGTCCATAGTCAACAGAATTTCCGCTTTTGGATTGCCTGCAACCGGAAGAAAAAGACGCAGATTTTGGTGTCCAAATAGTGACCATGTGATGTACAAATTCATACAAATTGGTGGACTAAAAAAATCAACTGGAAGGATTGTGTGGATTGGGTTTGGCGCTTCTGGACTTACTTTTAGAATTTCCCCTTTTCGGCTTGGAAGGCCGATGCTCTACCAACTGAGCTACCCCCGCAGGAAGCTGAAAGTGGTTTCCTACAGTCCCTCCCGAATGATGTTTCCCCGTGAAAAGCCCGAACCTAGCACAGCTTCAGCGATAGAATACTTTTCTTTGATTGAGACTACCTTAATGATTCCTAACTCTGTTTCCTCAGCGCCTAAAGATAAGCCAGTCATCGGATCAACAAGCTCCTCCCCCTTCTCGAATACCAGAAATCTATCTCCTTGTTCGACATTGTCATTGGAACCAGCATTGATATAGACCTGCCCATCTCTTACCGTCACCACAGCCCCCTCCCAGGGAATTTCCTTCATTTCACTAATGATAAGCTCAACTGCCTCGTTGATAACCTCCCGTGTGGCTTTACCCAGAGGGGTTTTCTCAAAGCCGCCTGCTCCGAAAGCAAGGTCTTTGTATACTACCCCTACCTTGAGAGCCCTGGTCTCGGCCCCACCCTCTACAGGCTTAGAAGTCAGGACCTCTCCACTGGTAGTATCGTACATACGTACATCAACAGCTACGTGGGCCACCTCTTTGGTCCCCCCTATACTGAACCCCTTAATCTTAATCTGGCCACCCGTACCACTTTTCTTATGACTAAACTCAGTTATAGCACCCCGGATGAGAATTTGAGCACCGAGGAGCTTTCCGGCTTGGGTAGCAGTCTGAGCACTCACTCTCCCCTCTTCTGCCAGCTTCTGTTCTTCTAGGATGTCCTGAAGAGCCTCTCTTTCGAGCACCGTAAATCTACCTGTATCCACGAGAGCGCTTACCAGCATATCCGACATTCCCTCGCCTATGTCCCAGTGCCAGCCCCACCAGGGCTCAACCTTGTTTTCAAATCCTGCCACGGCGATACGTTTCTTAAGAACCCGCTCCGTCTCTTCTGTCTCTTCCGCCATTGAGACGACTACTGTTCCCAAGAAAAGCAATACCACACAAGGCAGGATTGTCCACAGACTAATGGCGTGCCTCTTTCTTTTTCGCATGCTCATCCTCCTCTAGGTCATTTTCGTGCGGAACAAGCTCACTTTTTGTACGTATTCTCCTCTGAATTTACCTCGGACAAAACCTATCGTGCTTATCTTCCTATCTCTGGCGCGCCTGAGAGGACTCGAACCCCTAACCAACAGCTTAGAAGGCTGCTGCTCTATCCATTGAGCTACAGGCGCAGCCTCAAGGATTCGTCTTCATAAATAATATACGGTTTTAGAGCCAAAGTCAATATCAGCCTCTTCTTACTCCTTGGCCATTTCTCTAGCTACCTTGCGGTACGCCTCGATGATTGACTGGATATCTTTATCACTATGAGCGGTGGACAGGGCCCCACCGCCCTTCCAGACATGTACCCCATGCCTCAGCATCCTCAGTTTTAGGTCCTCATCCCGTCTCTCAAGATCCGTCAATTCCTCAATATCTTTTGGACTTCTAAGTTCCGCCTCTTCTTTGAAGGGAAAGTGCAAACCAAACAAAGACCCATCCCCGATGCATCTGGCTAAAACCCCATTGTCATTAAATGCCTTCTCTATCTCTCGGCGTATCCTCTCACCATTTCTGTCAAGCTCAGGATAGATTATGTCGGCGTTTTCCTTAAGGTAAGTAATCATCCTAATCCCGGATGCCATACTCAGCGGATTAGCTGAAAAAGTTCCTCCTCCCGCCAATACCCACTTAGAGTTTACTCTGGTCGGATCCGAGAGATCAAGAATGTCCTTTTTTCCCACCACTGCTCCGATGGGCATTCCCCCACCAAGGATTTTACCCAGAGTGGTAAGATCAGGGATAATCCCATACTTTTCCTGAGCCCCTCCCAGAGATAGCCTGAATCCGTCAATGACTTCGTCAAAAATAAGAAGGGCATCTAGTTTCCTGGCTTCCTCCCGCAGGGCCTCGAGGTAGCCTGACTCGGCTGGTACATATCCCTGCCCTGGCACGGGTTCTATGAGGACAGCTGCCAGATTCTCGGCATTCTGCCTCATTATCCTCAAGGATCCCTCGACATCATTGAAAGGAACAGATTTTGTGTATTGAGATACCTCAGGGAGAAGACCAGCCGACTCTTTTTCCTCATAAGGTGAATGGATAGCAACGGACAGGTCAGTATTGGCCCCATGCCACCCACCCTCAACCTTCAAGATAACGCTTTTCCCGGTGAAGGCGCGGGCCAGCCTCACAGCATACATAGTTGCTTCAGTGCCAGAGCAGCAAAAGCGCACCTTCTCGGCTGAGGGGACTACCTGGCAGATGAGCTCAGCGAGCTCCACTTGATACTCATTGACCAATCCCCAGTGCATTCCTTTACTTAAGATCCTGGATACCTCATTCACTATTATCTCGGGACTATGACCCAGTATAGCCTCATAATGAGCCATCCAGAGGTCTATATACTCGTTTCCGTCCACATCCCAGACCTTCGATCCTCTGGCTTCCTTGATGTAGAAAGGATAGGGAGGAAAGTAACGAATGTTATGGCAAACTCCACCGGCCATAACTTTTTTGGCTCGCTCAAAAAGCTTTTCCGACTCTGGAGTCCTAGTGCGATAGTCCTTCAGAACAGCGTCTTTCATTTTTCTCTCCTTGACCTTACTGACTTCTTCTTATCTGCCGACATAGGCTACTGCATTCCCGCCGCCTGTCAATCTTCAAGCTGACCACAAGCTTCATTAAATCTCACAGCCCAGGGAGGAGCGTCTCATCGCACCTTATGAACCTTCCTCACACAGATCATACTTCCTTTATTCAGGAGATATCGGGAACCTACGTCATTTTAGCTCTTGTTTTATGAGCCCGAAAATGATGATCCCCACTCCAATGCAAAGGAAAACATCAGCTAGGTTGAATACAGGCCAAAGATTAAGATCGACAAAATCGATTACTACGCCGTTACCTATTCGGTCCCATAGGTTGCCCAGGGTCCCTCCTAGAATCATCCCCAAGCCAACCTCATATTGCCATTTTCCTCGCATAACCTTTAGCCAGATGATGGTAATCAACACAATGATAGCGAAGTTGAGAAATATTATGAGAGGGGCCTCTCCTGAGAGAAGGCCAAAGAAAGCTCCCGGATTTCTAAGGTGAGTAAGAGAGAGGACATTATCTACCAGAGCATAAGACTCACCCGGGGAAAGATTTCTTTGCACCAAGAACTTAGAGAGCCAGTCGCAAAAAAAGACCAGGATTGTTATAGGAATTAATGACATAGGGAAAACCTGCAGCGACCATACAAATTTGCCGAAGAAGGTTTGGGGGAGCTCAAACGAAGGCCTTTGGTTTGGTGACAGGCAAGATCGAGAGACCCCAGCAACTGGAAGGGCTGTAAAGAACTTTTAAGCCACCGCATTTCTATCTACACTGTCTTGAGGTCTACAGCACGCATATGCTTCATAGCTCTTAAAGAATATACCACTGCCGTAGTACCAGAGTGCAGCAGTATGAAAACCAAGGAGTAGATGAGGGTGTCTAAAGAGTAAAAAGGAACTAATAGTATGCCCACCAGAATAGGTATATTGTAGAGGTTCCTTCTACCAGCTATCCGTCTGAATTTCCTTTCAAAACCTCCGCTATCATCTAAACTTTTGTCCATCGCCCTTCTAAATTGATCGTACACATGCCTGTAAAAGGCTATAAAAAGTATTATGAATATACAAAGAATCAATGGAGCGCTGCTATCTGTTGAACGAAAGAGATACCAAGAAAGAGCTATGAACCAGGAAAATTCAAACAACAAATCGAAAGAATGTTCCAAGGAACCCAGCCTGCTTGTTCTCAATTTCACTCTTGCTAATTTGCCATCTAGCCCATCAGCTATTCCTACAACAAAGGTTAGAATCGAAGCAGGAAGCAGGTAGCCAAGAAAGAATAAAGCAGCTACACCATAGGCTAGGACATTGACCAGGATAGTCACTTGATTTGGTGTGATATCAAAACTAGCCATCCATGACACGAGTCTCTTCTCTACCGGTTTATGAATGTAACAAGCGAGAGCGTCGGAAGGGTTTTTGCTTGCGTTTTCAATGATGATTTTTTCCGCACGTCCTAGATCTTGTTCTGTATCAATATCAATCCACCAGGGTGTAATCTCTTTTCTCATCTTTGATGCATAGCTTTCGATTTTGGCAATATCAAAAACTTGAGCATCTCTATTTTTGGCAGCTCTAGCAATGCCAGCCGCAAGCTCCTCTCTGCCTTCCTTTACCGCCTCTTCAACATAGGAGAATATCTTCGGTGAGCACAGAAAGATACCGGTATCTACACAATTTGATCTCTCTATATCCTTGCCTATTTCAACAATTTTTCCTTTCCTTTCCAGAACTACCGTATCCCCTGGCAGCGGCTCTCTTCTGTCAACAGCCAAAACAACAGAACTCCTCAGCTCGGAGCTGGCAAGCTTCCTCAGAATACGATCATCAAAGATGTGATCTGACATTAACAGGATAAAGTCCTCCTTAAGTGATTCTTTGGCTTTCAAAAGGGAGACTCCGTTCCCTCTTCGCCATTCCGTATTCTCAATATAGCTTATCTTCACACCATACTTACTTCCATCTCCCAATTCTCTTTTCATTTTATTCTTAAGGTAACCTGTAACTACTAAGAATTCCCAGATGCCTGCTTGTTTCGCGGTCAATATTACCCTTTCCAAAAGAGACAAGCCTAAGAGCCCAACTAGTCCCTTAGGCTTATCTTTTGTTAAACTCGCCAGTCTTCTTCCTTCCCCGGCAGCGATTATTAGCGCTTTCATCCTTACCTTTCACG
>Ga0209979_1000559_pt1 | contig 49294 bp, 40 predicted proteins | sample AnhtaG_FD_183114 | JGI IMG/M metagenome (GOLD analysis project Ga0209979, IMG submission 183114) | Deep subsurface microbial communities from Anholt, Denmark to uncover new lineages of life (NeLLi) - Anholt_01485 metaG (SPAdes) (version 2) | ecosystem: Environmental > Aquatic > Marine > Oceanic... | reverse complement strand
ATTCGCGATTGAAGGCAGATTATAGAAAACATCGCGGGTTAACAGAGAAACATAAAATCAGTTACTTAAATTGGTATTGTTACTTTAAAAATAAGGAAATTAGCTCCACTCTGTGAGTATTATGCCCGCAATGACGGGGGTAGATAAACCAGATAAACCGAACAAACCAGACAAACCAAATAAACCAGATAAACCAGATAGACTAATTAAAGTTGATTTTATAGGAGTTTTTTTTTATAAATATACCTATCACCAGTGACCGGTTACCAGTGACTAATGACTGGTTTCTAGTGACCAATTAGTAAGATGTCTAAACTTTGTTTTTTAGGGACAGGTGGTGCTTTTGCGGCCAAAGAAAGGGATAACACTTCTTTTATTCTTGATTCTGGCAAAACGTTGATTTTAATCGATTGCCCAGGAAGCATTATCCAGAAAATTTATAAGCTGAAGTTTAATCCTCGAGATGTAAGTTCGATATTAGTAACTCATATTCATCCTGACCATATTTATGGCTTGCCGTCCTTTGTTCACAGCCTCATGCTGGATGGATGCTCGGTAAATCTCCTTGGATCGAAAGAAAGTATTAATTTCTGCAAAAAATTACTCGATTTGTTTAATCTGCAGGATAAAAGAATTAAATTCAGGTTTAATTTTGTATCTTTAAATCCAGGACACAGTTTTCAATTAGCATCTTCGCTATCCTGCACTTCGCTGAAAGTTCCTCATAGTCATTCGTCCCTGGCATTTCACTTTTACTTTGAAGAAGAAAAAAAAGAATTGCTCTATTCTGGAGACACTCCGATCCATCTCCCTCTTTTTCGAGAGGCTGCAGAAATAGATTATCTTGTTCATGATTGCAGTGCTCCATCGCGTTTTTTTAGGAAATACCCCTCTCTTCATTCTATGCATACAAATTCTATTGAACTCGGGCGTATTTCCCAAAAGACAGGTATAAAATGCCTTATTCCCTGTCATTTTTTTAGCGAATTGGATTATTCAATGTCAGAAATTGATCGTGAGATTAGAAGGAATTACAATGGGAAGCTGATAATACCCGAGGACTTAACAAAGATTACTTTATGATAAAAAATGTTGGAAAGGAAAGACAAGCAAGACACATGGAGATCAGGGACAGTTCCTTGATTTCCATGCAAGGTTGAAGGTTGAAGGTTTAAGGCAAGAATTGAAGCTGGTTTAAGTAAGGAGTAAGGAGGAAGAAACTCAAAACGCAAAGCTCAAAGCTCAAGACTTATTCAAATAAGCCGAAAAAACATATGGCGGAACTTGTTCTTCTCAATGGGGCTATCTGGACAGTAAATCCCGGCCAACCTCTGGCGGAGGCCGTAGCTTTAAGGGAAGAGAAAATCCTAAAAGTTGGCTCAACCGCAGAGATAAAAAAGATGGTTGGGGCTGATACACAGGTAATTGATTTGAAAGGAGACTTTGCCCTCCCAGGCTTCATCGACTGCCATACTCATTTTCTTGATGGAGGGTTATCTCTCTCGAACATTCAGTTAAGAGAGGTGACGAGTCGGGAAGAGTTCGCCGCCAGGGTCAAAGAAAAAACTATGGAAATCGAAAAAGGAGAGTGGATTCATAATGGAAATTGGGATCATCAGCAGTTTGATCCTCCAGTTCTGCCGGATAAAGAATGGATTGACTCAGTTACTCCTTTTAATCCTGTGTGTTTATACCGCCTTGATGGCCATATGGTTCTTGTAAATAGCCTCTCCTTGAAGCTTGCCGGAATAACAAAAAACACGCCTTCCCCTATTGGAGGTGAGATCGTCAAAGATTCTGAGACAGGAGAGCCTACAGGAATTTTAAAAGATGCAGCAATGAATCTCGTCATGCAGCACATACCAGAACCCTCGCTAAAAGACAAGAAAAAAGCTGCAGAATTAGCTCTGAGATATGCCAATAAAGTAGGGATAACCTCTATTCATGATATGGCCAATGCTGCAAATTTTGAGGTTTACCAAGAGCTTTTAAAGGAAAACAAATTGACAGCCCGCCTTTATGTTTATATTCCTATAACTGAAGTCGATTTTTACGTTCGTCTTAAGATGAAAATACCTTTTAATAACAATTTTTTAAAGATCGGAGGGTTAAAGGGATTTATTGATGGGTCTTTAGGTTCTTCGACCGCTCTTTTCTTTGAACCATACACCGATGATCCTGAAAAAACAGGCCTGCTCTATTCTCATATGTTTCCAGAGGGAATCATGGAAAAAAGGCTCATGCAGGCCGATAAAGCAGGACTTCAAGTTGCTATCCATGCTATCGGAGATAAAGCCAACCACATTATCCTTGATATTTTTGAGGAAGTGATGACTCTTAATGGAGCTAGAGACCGGCGCTGGAGAATTGAACACGTTCAGCATCTCATTCCTGAAGATATCGAACGTATAGCTAAGCTTAATGTCATTGCTTCTGTCCAGCCTTATCATGCCATTGATGATGGAAGATGGGCTGAAAAAAAGATTGGGCATAAGAGAGCCAAATATACATATGCCTTTAAATCTCTCTTGGAGAAAGGAACTGTCCTGGCCTGTGGTTCTGACTGGACCGTTGCACCTTTAAATCCTCTTACAGGAATCTATGCTGCAGTAACGCGTCAAACACTTGACGGCAAAAATGCAGAGGGCTGGATTCCCGCGCAAAAAATTTCCTTGGAGGAGGCTATCAGGGGATATACTATAAATGGGGCTTATGTAGAGTTTTCCGAGGATATTAAAGGCTCGATAGAAAAGGGGAAACTTGCTGATTTTGTGGTGCTCAATCAGAATCTTTTTGAAATTCCTCCTGAAAAAATTAAAGAAACAAAAGTTCAAATGACCATATTTAACGGGAAGATTGTTTATAGAAAATAGCACATTACTCAGTATGAGATAAATCAAGAGATTTTCTTTCATTTATTGTGGGTTATATGTATGATAATCTGATGACTAAATACCCAATAATTTGGGAAATCCGAAGTCCGACATATTGAAATCCGAAACAAATTCAAATGACAGTTTTAAAGTGAAAAGTAAGGAGTAAGTAGTAAGGAGTAAACAAGAATAAAAATAATTTTCTCCTAACTTCTTACTTCTTACTTGGTTTTTGGTTTTGAAAATTGCAGGAAAATAGCATTTAGATGATTTATTTATATTTTTTCTCTTTTGTTGTTTCTTTTGTTGTTCTGTTTAGAAGTGCAGGTTTTTTTGTCGCGGGGGCTTCAGGTATAGCCAAGGTTCTGAATATTCCAAAAATGGTTATAGGGATTGTGCTTGTCAGTTTGGCCACGACTGCACCTGAGTTTAGCGTCTCTGTGATGGCGGCCGCTTTAGGTGAACCAGAAATAGCTTTGGGAAATGCTGTTGGCTCTGTCATATGTGATGATGGGATTGCCCTTGGTCTGGCTGCAGTTCTTGCTCCGACAGTTATTCTGGTGAATTGCCGAATATTAAAGATTGTCGGCATTTTTCTCCTGGCGATCGATTTTTTGGCTTATCTTTTGGCAAGGAATGGGACATTTGGCAGGGTAGAGGGGCTTATTCTTGTTATTATCCTGTGCCTTTATTTTATTTTAATTCTCAAAAACAAAAACTTCAGGTTTGATAGAGAAGGGCAAAGCAATAATAGTTTAAGCGACAATAAAAAGAATCTTACTCCATCAGAAAAATCCAGTTTGAAGCGTATAATCTATCGGTTTATTCTAGGGCTTGTAGGCATAGTCATTACAAGCTATTTTATTGTTTGGGCTGCTAAAGGTATAGCTTTGCATTTTTCTGTTTCTGAAGCCATCATCGGCGCAACAGTTATAGCTATCGGAACATCTCTTCCGGAAATAAGTATCTGTATCACTGCAGCCCTTAAAGGAGAAGGGGAAATCGCTGTGGGGAATATTATCGGTGCTGATATTCTTAACATTTTGTGGATAATAGGTGTCTCATCCATTGTTAATCCTATAAAGGTCGAATTGGATTTTATAAACTTTACATTTCCTTACATGATTTTAATGGTCACAGTTATGCTGGTGTGTATGCGAATCGGCTGTCGATTGGGAAAGATAAAAGGTGTTATTCTCTTTGGATTCTATATTCTTTATTTGTTTTTAACCCTTAAGTTTTTTATATGACAATAAAGTAATATGTTAGTCAGTTAATCTGTTAGTCTGTTTGTCAGTTAGTCGTCTCCCTGTCTCCCACTCTCCCCCTCTCCCAGTCGTTCCTTTTACTCCTTACTATTATTTTTTTATCTCTGGTGAACAAATTTATTTGAATTGAGAAATTAATTTGTTATTATATTCAGTCTTTTTATGATTGGAGGAAATTATGAATATTGGAGTAATAAACGAGAGTTCCAAGATTGAGAACAGAGTAGGATTAACTCCGAGTAGTGTTTCTTTATTAGTGGAAAAGGGACATACGGTTTATGTGCAGGCTGGTGCAGGATTAAAAGCAGGATACACCAACGAAGATTACCTTTCTTTGGGAGCAGAGATTGTTTTTACCAAAGAAGAAGCTATTGGCCGTTCAGATATCGTGCTAAACATTTCGCCTCTTAATGAGGAAGAATGCGGATTAGTAAAAAAGGGCCAGATTTTATTCGGATTTCATCATTTAGCTGTTGCCCGGAAAAATATCGTGGAAGAACTGCTAAAGAAAAATATCACCATGATTGGCTATGAGATCGTTCAAGAAGATAATGAAGACCTTCCATTTATCGAGAGTTTAAGCGAAATTGCTGGACAGATGTGTCTTGTCATCTCTGGTCATTATCTCCAGACAAGTCAAGGGGGGCGGGGTAAAGTTATAGGTGGAGTTGTTAGCGTTCCTCCTGCAACTGCCGTTGTTGTGGGAAGTGGAGTTATTGCCAGAAGTGCCATTAAGGCCTTACTTGGAGCAGGAGCGCATACTATTGCTTTAAGCCGCAATATGGAAAAACTGAGAGAATTGGAAGAGATGACCTCTGGGAGATTAATAACTCTTATAGCCAGTAAATACAACTTGGCGCGGATGGTAAAAATCGCAGATATCTTGATCGGAGCAATCCTGAGGCCAGGAGAAAGAGCACCTGTTTTGATTACACGGGATATGGTCAAGACTATGAAAAAGAGTGCAGTCCTCATTGATTTAGCAATCGACCAGGGAGGCTGTGTTGAAACATCCCGATTGACGACTCTCGAGAATCCTACTTATATAAATGAGGGAGTTATTCATTATTGTGTTCCCAATATCACATCTACGGTGAGCCGTACATCTACAAAAGTATTATCAAATCTGGTTGCACCTTACTTGCTTCAAATAGCAGAACTTGGGATAGAAAAAGCCTTGAAAGAGAATCCAACTTTGGCAAGGGGTGTATATATTTGCCAGGGAAATATAGTTAGGAAAAGTATTGCAGAAAGGTTTAGTATGCATCATAAAGATCTAACGTCCATTTTATGAGGGGCTGAGTTTAAAATGGAAAATTTAAGCGAATTCGAAGCAAATCAAAAAGATCTTATTCATATTCTTCATAAAATCCAGGCAGAATATGGTTACATTCCTTCCCAGGCTTTATCTTCAATCTCAAAGCATTTGAAAATTTCTGAAAGTGAAATCTTCGGAGTGCTTACTTTTTATAAAGCCTTTAGTCTCAAGCCTCGTGGGAAACACCTCGTCACCATATGTATGGGAACAGCCTGTCATGTTAGAGGGGCTCCGATGATTTTAGATGAATTGAAAAGGCAGTTAAGCATCGAGCCAGGAGAAACGACAGAGGATGATTTGTTTACGTTAGAAACTGTCAATTGTGTAGGTGCATGTGCTTTAGGTCCTATTGTTATTTCTGATGGCAATTATCACGGTCAGATGAAGACAAGAGAAGTCAATAAATTGATTAATAAAATAAAAAAAGAAATCAAGGAATAGTATTGAATAATGGATAAGATCAGTATCACAAAGTTAGAGGAAATAAAAACTGAAGTTACAGAGTCCAGAAAGAAGCAAAAAACCGACATTACTATCTGCGGAGGAACTGGATGTCATGCCTATGGATGCTTAGAAATAGCTCAAGCTTTCAAGAATGCAATAAAGAAACAAAGACTGCAAAACCAGGTAAATGTAAGAACTACAGGGTGCCATGGATTTTGTGAGAGAGGGCCTATTGTTGTCATTCAACCTGCGGGAATTTTTTACCAAAGGGTTAAGCTTGATGATATAAATGAAATAATTTCTGAAACCATAATTAATAAAAAAGTCTTAGACAGGCTTCTTTATGTTGATCCCAGAACAGGTGAAAGAATAGTTGAAGAAAAGGAAGTACCTTTTTATAAAAAGCAAAAGCGCATTATTTTTGGGAATAACGGATTCATAGATCCCACAGATGTCAAAGATTATATTGCCCTGGATGGTTATAAAGCTCTTACGAAAGTCCTCTTTAATTATACTTCAGAAGAGGTCATCAGCGAGATTAAAACATCCGGTCTTAGGGGAAGAGGAGGAGCGGGATTTTCTACCGGGATTAAGTGGGAAATTTGCCGACAAAGTCTGGCTGATGTGAAATATGTCATCTGTAATGCAGATGAAGGAGATCCAGGTGCCTACATGGACCGGAGTTTGTTAGAAGGTAATCCGCACAGCGTTATTGAGGGCATGATCATAGGGGCTTATGCCATTGGTGCATCAGAGGGATATATTTATGTTCGTATGGAATATCCTCTTGCCGTTAAGAATATAACAGTAGCCTTAAAACAAGCCAGAGATCTTGGGTTGCTGGGTGAGTCTATCCTCGGGTCTGAATTCAGCTTTGATATTAATATCTTCAGAGGAGCTGGGGCATTCGTTTCAGGAGAAGAGACTTCTTTGATGGCTTCCATAGAAGGTCGGCGTGCTTTCCCAAGACAGCGACCTCCTTTTCCTGCTCAAAAAGGATTATGGGGAAAGCCAACCAATATCAACAATGTGGAAACCTGGGCTAATGTTCCTTTGATTCTTAATAAAGGGGCTGACTGGTATTCTAAGATAGGCACAAAAAAGAGTAAGGGGACAAAAATATTTTCTCTTGTTGGGAAGATAAACAATACTGGTTTGGTTGAAGTACCCATGGGAATTACACTGAGAGAGATTGTCTATGATATCGGTGGCGGCATAAAAGAAAACAAAAAGTTCAAAGCTGTCCAGACAGGAGGCCCTTCAGGAGGCTGTATTCCTGCGGAGATGCTTGATTTACGTATTGACTTTGATACCCTCACAAAAGCTGGGTCGATGATGGGCTCTGGCGGGATGATTGTCATGGATGAAGATACATGTATGGTTGATATCGCCCGGTATTTTCTTGAATTTACCCAGGAAGAATCCTGCGGGAAGTGTGTTCCTTGTCGTATTGGAACTAGACAGTTGGTAGAAATTTTAACGCGCATCACTCAGGGCAAAGGGGAAGAAGGAGATATTAAAAAGCTCATAGATTTGGCAAAGACTATAAAGGAAGGTTCGCTCTGTGGATTAGGTCAGACTGCTCCCAATCCCGTACTTACAACCATTCAGCATTTTCGAGATGAGTACGAAGCTCACATCATAGATAAAAGTTGTCCGGCACTTTACTGTAAAGACCTGATTGTCTATTACATAGAACCAAAAAAGTGCGTTGGATGTCTTTTATGTTTAAAGAGTTGCCCTGTAAGCGCGATTAAGGGGGAGAGGAAGATGGTGCATGTGATTGATCAAGATCTATGCATTAAGTGTGGTGCTTGCCTTGATGTGTGCCCTCCAAAGGTAGGAGCTGTCTCTAAATATACGGGTAAGAAGAGAGATAGAATTTTGAAAAAAGCTTATTCGATAAGAGTTAGAAAATGATAATTTTCATTGATGGGAAAAAATTTGGAATTGAGAGCAAAAAGACAATTTTGGAAGCTGCTCGGGAAAACGAGATCTATATCCCTTCACTTTGTGATCATTCTCGCTTGAGTCCTTTCAGTGGCTGCCGGCTTTGTATCGTCGAAATCAAAGGACGCAGAGGATATGTTCCCTCATGTAGCACTTATGTTGAAGAAGGAATGGATGTGAAGACAGATTCTCCCCGGCTAAGAAAAATGAGAAAACAGATTTTAGAGCTCATCCTTTCTGAACATCCGGATGCCTGTCTTATTTGTAGTGAGAAAGAAAATTGCGATGAATATAAGTCAACAATCAGGAAGGTCGGCGAAGTTACAGGATGCGTGCTTTGTCCAAACAACGGCCGCTGTGAACTTCAGGATGTCGTAAAAGCTTTGAAAATTGATAAAGTAAGGTTTCCGTCTGTTTATAGAAATTATGAAGTTAAGAAGAATGATCCTTTTTTTGATCGAAACTACAATTTATGCATCCTGTGCGGAAGATGTGTTAGGGTTTGTCATGATTTAAGGGGATCATCAGCTGTTTCCTTTGTTTTTAGAGGTTCTAAAGCAGTAATAGGGACAGTATTTGATCAGACACTTCTTGAGTCAGGCTGTCAGTTCTGCGGTGCTTGTGTTGACGTGTGTCCAACAGGGGCTTTAACTGAAAGAGCCCTTAAGTATGAGACATTGCCTGATGAAACGAGAAAAACCATTTGTCCCTTCTGTAGTATTGGCTGTGAGCTTAAAGTGGAACTCAAGGAGGGCAGAATATTAAACTCTGCCCCTTCCGAAGATGGGCCTGTAAATCAAGGGCAGGCTTGTGTCAAAGGACGATTCACGATAAAGGATGCTGTCTATAGCTCCCAAAGAATTCTCAAGCCCATGATCCGAAAAAATAAAGAGCTTGAAGAGGTAAGCTGGGAAGAAGCTTTAGATTTTGTTGCCAAGAAGCTTAAAAAATATAAAGGGAAAGAGATTGGATTGATCGCTTCTCCTCAAGTCTCTAACGAAGACAATTTTCTTATTCATAAATTTGCGCATGATGTGCTGAAAACAGAAAATATTGACAGTGTTGTCCGGTTTTCATCTTACGCAGTTTTTCAGGATTTGGCTCAAAAAAATGGTTTCGAGCTCAATTTGAATTTTAAAATTGAGGATATCTCCAAGGCGAAGACCATATTCCTTCTTGGAGCCGATATCGTTGTTACTCATCCAATAATTTGGCTCGAGGTTTTAAGAGCAGTTAATAACGGAGCTAAGCTCATTGTCGCGAGCTCAGTCGATTTTTTCCTTAACCGCTTTTCTTCTTTTTGGCTTAAGATGAAACCTGGATCTGAATACTTTTTGCTTAGTTTTCTCTCTAAAGTTATTATCGATAAAAGCAAAGTCGAAAATCTGGCCAAGATTGAAGGTTTAAAAAAACTCAAAAGTTCTCTGGATGAACTCGATTTATCTCAGGCCATTGAAAAAACTGACATCGAAGAGGAAAATATAAAGAAAGCAGCCGAGATTCTTATTGAGGAGACACCGTCGGTTTTTATATTTGGAATGGAGCTGACTCAGCTTCCGTGGGGAAGCCAAAATTTGGCTGGCCTCTGGAATTTATCTCTTCAGACCCAGGGCCAGATTGTTCCTCTTGGCTTAGAAACTAATCTAAGAGGTCTTTTTGAGCTGAATCGCCATTGTTCTAGTAACACAAAAGGTTTTAAGCGAATCATCCAGGATGCTGAAGAAGGAAAAGTTAAAGCCCTTTACCTGGCAAGCCCAATTCCCTATTCCCAGAAAGCAAAGTTTGAATTTTTAGTTATTCAAGACAGCTTTATGAGTGAAAACATGAAAAAGGCTGATGCTGTTTTACCTGCCGCAAGTTTTGCAGAAACAGAAGGGACCTTTGTCAATGTTGAAGGAAGGATTCAGAGATTTAATAAGGTCATTGAACCTCTCGGGGAAGCAAAACCTGATTGGTGGATAATCTCTCAATTAGCACAAAAGATGGGACATAACGAGTTATACTACAATGCCTCTTCAGAAATTTCTAAAGAGATGATTAAAAATATTCCTGGTTTTTCAGGTATATCGTTCCAAAAGTTGAAGAAAGGTGAGAGACTTTTTATTCAAGAAGAGAAGAAAGGAAAAAAGAAATTTGTACCAATAAAATTCACTTCCACATCCATTGAAACCAGCAAAAAATATCCGTTTCTTATGCTTGTGGATTACAATTTAGATTACTACAAAAATCTTGATTTGAGTCAGGAAATTAAAGCCTTTAGAATAATCAGAAATTCAAGATGGTTTAAAATAAATCCAAATGATGCAAAAAAAACAAAACTGAAAGAAGGAGAAGCCATGGAGGTTGAATCCTCGGAGGGAAAAGTCAAGGGAATTGTTAAAGTTTCAGAATCAGTGCCCAGAGGAACAATAGTAGCCAGCCTCCTCTGGAATGAAGAAGAAACATTTTCTGTGGCACGACTTGTTTCTCCTTTGTCTAATGCATCGCATTCTTTAGTATTACTGCCCGTAAAAATTAAAAGAGGAAAATAATGGCAAAGATTTTGCAGAGAAAGCGCTTAGTCCCAAATATTCATCTTCTGGAGGTACATGCTCCTGAGGTTGCCCAAAAATGTAAACCAGGTCAGTTTGTCATTATCATGCCTGACGAGCGTGGAGAAAGAATTCCATTAACCATAGGGGACTGGGATGAGAAAAAAGGTTCTGTTACTTCGGTGTTTCTTGTGGTTGGGACTTCAACCCACAAACTCTCGCTGCTCGAAGCAGGAGATGAAGTACCTGTCTTTGTCGGGCCTTTAGGCAAGCCCTCTGAAATAGAAAAATACGGAACAGTCCTTTGTGCTGGAGGCTGTTTTGGAATTGCGGCCATTTATCCCATTGCCCGTGCTCTAAAAGAAGCAGGGAACAAGATTATCACTCTATTGGATGTTAAAGCCAATTACCTAATTTATTGGGAAGATAAGTTAAAAGCTGTAAGCGATCAATTTTTTATTTCAGCTCGGGACAGCTATTACGACTGTAATGAATACATCCCAAACACACTCGAGAAAATAGTAAAAAAGGAAAAGAAAATCGACCGTGTTGTTTCTATAGGGTGTACTTATTTAATGTATACCTGTTCGGAAGCCACAAAACCTTATGGAATAAAGACAGTAGTCAGCCTCAATCCTATCATGGTAGATGGAACCGGGATGTGTGGAGCATGCCGTGTAACCATTGACGGAAAGACGAAATTTGCCTGTGTGGACGGGCCAGATTTTGATGGCCATTTAGTCGACTGGGATGAGCTTTTTTCGAGAAGGAAGTCCTATTTTGAAGATGAAATTCAGTCTTTATGTTACTGGGAAAAGGAAACCTTTCCTTAAAAGCTTAAGATATGAAAGAGTAGAGAAAACATGACTGAGAATAAAAAAGAAATGCCTCAGGAGCTCAAAAAAAGGCTCAGGACCGCGTTTAATGAAGAGTGGCGCAAAGAGCTGCGCAAATCCCTACCTGCGAAGGAAAGAATAAAGATTCCTCGCCAGAAGATGCCAGAAAGAGATGCTGAAGAGCGGAACAAGGATTTTTATGAAGTTAACCTTGGTTTGGAAGCTAAGATGGCTAAGGCGGAAGCCCAGAGATGCCTGGATTGTGCTAATCCTCAATGTGTAACAGGCTGCCCTGTTGGTATTGATATTCCCACGTTCATAAAACTTATAGAGATAGGCGATTTCGAACAGAGTGTTCGAAAGATAAAAGAGACCAACAGTCTTCCAGCTATCTGTGGCCGTGTATGCCCGCAGGAAAGTCAGTGTGAAGTTGTTTGCAATCTAAAAAAAGCCACTGGTGTTCCAGTTGCTATTGGAAATTTGGAGCGGTTTGTTGCTGATTATGAAAGAATTAATGGAAATGTTTATATCCCTCCTATACCGCCGGCAACTGGCAAGAAAGTGGCCATTATCGGAGCAGGGCCTGCAGGCCTTACTGTAGCCGGAGATCTAGCAAGAAAAGGCCATAAGGTGACAATTTTTGAAGCCCTCCATATTGCAGGTGGTGTTCTGGTCTACGGAATACCCGAATTCAGGCTTCCAAAAAAAAGCCTTCAAGCAGAAGTGGAATACCTTGAACGACTAGGAGTTGAGTTGAAAACAAATTTTGTTGTGGGTAAAACTGCTACTATGGAAGATTTAGAAAACGAGGGATACGATGCGTTTTTTATAGGGTCAGGGGCAGGGCTGCCGAATTTTATGAGGATTCCTGGAGAAAATTTGATCGGAGTCTATTCGGCTAACGAATATTTAACACGGGTAAATCTGATGAGGGCCTATGAATTTCCTAAATATGATACCCCCGTGTTTTTAGGGAAGAAAGCAGCAGTGCTTGGCGGTGGTAATGTTGCCATGGATTCAGTTCGAACAGCCAAGAGACTCGGTGCTGAAATGGCGGCTATTGTCTACCGCCGTTCAAGTGTTGAGATGCCGGCAAGGGCAGAAGAAGTGCATCATGCAGAAGAGGAAGGCATTGAGTTTCTTTTTTTGACAACCCCAATAAGATACTTTGGGGATGAAAAAGGCCGGGTTAAGGCTATGGAGTGTTTGAGAATGGAACTCGGTGAGCCTGATGCTTCTGGAAGACGTCGGCCTATTCCTATTAAAGGTTCAGAGTTTGTCATGGATGCTGACTTGGTTGTTGTAGCGATTGGAAACAGCCCTAATCCATTGATTCCACAGACTACTCCTCAATTAAAAGTTGGAAAATGGGGAAATGTGGAAGTTGATTGGGACACTATGGCTACCAGCATAAAAGGGGTTTATGCTGGAGGAGATATTATTCGAGGTGGAGCTACGGTTATTTTGGCAATGGGCGATGCCCGAATTGCAGCAGCCAGTATTGATAAATACCTGTCAAATAAAAAGTGAATAGTGAATGGTGAATAGTAAACACTGTTATACAGCCGTACTGCAATACTGCAAACTGAAGACTGCCTATTGGTATTTTCGCCCTGTCGCCGTTTCTCCGTTTCGCCGGTTCCTTCTTTTTGCTCCTAACTCCTCTTTTCTTACTAATGTTGGAGGTTTAAATGTCTTGGGTAGATGATTATAAAAAAAAGTTAGTAACTGCCGAGGAAGCAGTTGATGAAATTAATAGTCACAACCGCGTTTATATAAGCGGTAACGCTGCAACTCCTTATGTATTGATGAAAGCATTAGCTTCTAGGAAGGATGAGCTGGAAGGCGTTGAACTTGTTCATGTTCTCCTTTTAGGGGAAGATCCTTTATCCAGACCTGGAATGGAGGGGCATTTTCGCCATAATTCTCTCTTTGTCGGCCCTGCAGACAGAAAAGCCATAAATGAAGGAAGAGCAGATTATATTCCGATCTTTCTTCACCAGATTCCCAATCTTTTTTATTCAGGGCAAATGCTCCTTGATGTGGCTGTGCTTCATCTTTCCCCGCCTGATGAGCATGGTTTTATGAGTTATGGTGTAGAGGTTTTGGCCTCCAAGGCTGCTGCAGAGACGGCGAAGATCGTTATTGCTCAGGTCAACGAAAAGATGCCGCGAGTTCTAGGAGATTCTTTTATTCATGTTTCTCGAGTCCACAAAATTATTGAGGTTTCGGAGGACCTTCCTCAGCTCGAGAAGAAACCTTTCAGTGAAGTGGAAAGAAAGATAGGCCATTTTATTGCTGAACTAATTGAAGATGGTTCTACTCTTCAGTTAGGCATTGGAGGAATCCCTGATGCTGTGCTTTCTGCCTTAAAAGGTAGGCAAGATTTAGGTATCCACACAGAAATGGTTTCAGATGGAGTAATGGAGGCCATAGAAGATGGCATCATAACTGGGGCCAAAAAGACATTTCATCCATATAAAGTGATTTTAACTTTTATATTAGGGTCAAACAAACTTTATAAATTTGCCAATAATAATCCAACATTTGAGGCACATCCTGTAGACTATGTAAATCATCCCTTTAACGTTTCTCAAAACGAGACTATGGTAGCTATAAATTCTGCCGTCGAAGTGGATATCACTGGTCAGGTCTGCTCTGATTCTATTGGCACCTATATTTATAGCGGCTTCGGGGGCCAGGTTGATTTCATTCGTGGAGCTGCTCATTCTAAAAAGGGCCTTCCAATCATTGCTCTTCCTTCCACAGCAAAGAAAGGAGAGATATCCCGGATTGTCCCTTTCCTCAAAAGAGGAGCAGGAGTTGTTACAACTCGAGGTGATGTCAAGTATGTGGTTACAGAATATGGAGTTGCCTATCTGCATGGGAAGAACTTAAAAGAAAGGACAGAAGCTTTGATCAACATTGCCCACCCAAATTTCAAAGATGATTTAATAAAAGAAGCAAAGGACAGGCATCTTATTTAAATGCGGCAGCCAGAACTCTTTCAAGTGGAAAAAGGGCACATCGGAACAGATGAATCAGGGAAGGGGGACTATTTCGGTCCTCTTGTGGTGGCGGGATTTTTTCTTCCAGATAAGCAGCAAAAGGTTCTTCGAGAAGTTGGTGTAAAAGATAGTAAACGATTTTCGGACAACCGCGTCAGGGAATTGGCTGATTTCATAAAAAGGGGATACAAATATTCACTAGTAGTCATCGGACCGGAAAAATATAATGAGCTTTATAATAAGTTGAGAAACCTTAACAGAATCCTTGCCTGGGCTCATTCTCGTGCTATCGAAAACATCCTCGAAGAAGTCCCTTGTAGTCTTGCCATCACTGATCAGTTTGGGGATAAGCTCTATGTCAGTAATGCCCTGATGGAACGGGGAAGGAAGATTGAGCTCATTCAAAGGCCAAAAGCTGAGGAAGATTTGGCCGTGGCTGCAGCGTCGATTCTTGCTCGAGCTGAATTTTTGAGGCGGCTCTACTTTCTTTCTCAAGATATAGGGATGAGCCTTCCTAAAGGTTCCTCTCCTATGGCTGAAGAAGCTGCGGTGAAGCTTGTCAAACTCCAGGGAGTCCAGATTCTCGATAAAGTCACCAAGAAACACTTCAAACTCACCAAACGAGTGCTGGATTTAGTAAAGAGTGAGGAGTGAGTAGCAAGAGAACTCAAAACTCAAAGCTCAAAACTGACATTCGTAAGCCGTAAGCCGTAAGCAGAAAAATCCATTCGCCATTTCCCATTCACTATTCACCATTCCCCATTAACTTATTTTTTTGTCTTGCCTCTTTGTCTTGCCAGCAAAGCGTTGTCTTGCTTGCCCAATAGGGCATTGTCTTGCCCGAATTGCTTTTTTATTAATATTAATAAATGTCAAATGTTGAGACGCGACCCCTTTATTTCTTACTTTATTTGTTTTACGATGAATAGGGTGAAATTGATGAATAAACAAACCAAACGGCTTTATTTTGAAAATCCCTATCAAGTTGAGTTTGATGCGAAGATTATAGAAAAAACAACTTATGAGGAAAAATCTGCCTTGATCCTTGATAAAACCTGTTTTTATCCTGAATCAGGAGGACAGCCTTCGGATAAAGGAACCATAAACGGAATCAAAGTAATAAAGGTAATGGAGGAAAATTCCAGAATTCTTCATGTTCTCGAGGAAGATGTTTTCTCTGTAGACATAAAAGGAGTCATTGATTGGACAGTTCGTTTTGACTATATGCAGCAGCATACAGGTCAGCACATTCTTTCTCAGAGTTTTGATGAAATCTACAATGCAGAGACCTTATCTTTCCATTTAGGGGATAAGATTTCTTCTGTTGAGATTGATTTAAGGAAGATTACAGAAGAGGAAGTTGAAAAGGTAGAAAGATTGGCTAATAAGATCGTATTCCAGGACAGGGAGATAAAAACTTATTTCATAAAGGAAGAAGAAACACAGAGCATCCCGTTGAGAAAGCCTCCAAAGAAGAAGGGCCTTATTCGTATCGTCGAAATATCAGATTTCGATTATTCAGCTTGTGGAGGAACACATCTGCACAGGACGGGTGAAGTCGGTATCATAAAAATCCTCAAGTTGGAGAGAATCAGGAACAATGTCAGATTTGAATTTTTATGCGGGAAGAGAGCACTTCAAGATTATACACGGAAAAACAGAGATCTCCGTCATCTTTCCAATGAGCTATCCGTTAGTGAAGGCGAAATCCTTAATTCATTCGAAAAACTTGTTTTTGAACTCAAGGCTCAAAAAAAGAAGAATAAAAATACTCAAGAGAAACTTATCCAGTATGAGGCTCAGGAAGCCATTCAAAGAGCGAGAGAAAAAATAATCAAAGAGATTTATTCTGGAAGAAACCCAGAGGAAGTGAGATCTCTGGCCCTAAATATAATAAAAAAAGGAGAATATGTTGTTCTTTATGGGCTAAAAGCAGAGAAGAGAGTTCATTTGGTACTGGCAAGCTCTGAGACTTTAGACATAGACATGAGGGAGCTTGTTCCCATAGTTACACCTATGATAAAAGGAAAGGGAGGAGGAAGTCCTTCTTTGGTTCAGATAGTAGGAGAAGATCCAGAAAATCTGGAATTGGCATTGGATAGAGCCTATGAGTATATTAATAACCGACTAACTGACTAACCGATTAACTGACTAACTGACTAACAGACTAACTGACTAACCGATTAACCGATTCATTCATGCCTAAGCGCGACAATTGGGTCGAGCTTGGCTGCCTTTTGAGCAGGAAAGATTCCGAAGAAAAGACCCACAGAGACAGAGACAAAAAATCCTAATAAAACGGACCAGAGAGTTACAGAAGCAGGAAGAGGAGTCGCAGCCTTTACAAGAAAAGCTATGGAGAAGCCTATAATTATGCCTGATGTGCCTCCTACGCAAGTAAGGAAGATTGCCTCAATCAAAAACTGCTTTAGGATATCCCCCGAGCGGGCTCCGATGGCTTTTCGAATTCCGATTTCTCTTGTTCTTTCCTTGACAGAGACCAGCATAATATTCATGACGCCAATTCCACCTACAAGAAGGCTGATTGAGGAAATCACAATCATGACTAGATAAACCGCCCCTGTAAGTTGGTTGTAGAGCTCAAGAAAGGTCTCTTGGGTGTAAATGACAAAGTCATGGGGTTTGCTAAACCCGACTTTTCGTCTTTTTCGGAGAACGTTAATTATCTGTTCAATAGTTTCCTGGATATAGCAATGTTTTTTGGGAATGGCAATAATCTGAAGGTATTTGAGATCGTAAGGAAAATACTTCATAAGAGCAGTTATGGGGATGCCAACAAAATTATCTTGACTTTGTCCGAACTGACTCCCCCTTTTTTGAAGAACACCAACAACAGTGAATTTTTCTGGACCGATTCTGATCTCTTTTCTCAATGGATTGATGTTGGAAAAGAGCGTCTCAGCCAGCTCAGACCCAAGGACACAGACTTTAGTGCGGTGAATAATATCTGATTCAGATATGAATCTTCCCTCTTGCGGGAGATAAACAGAGAGAACCTGTGGAAATTTATCGTTCATCCCTAAAATAAAAGCGCCCTTACCTTTAATATTCTGGTATTTAATCGTTATGTCATCGAGGAAATCGGCGACGAGGCTTATAGCCAATGCTTTAACCAGAGAACATTCTTTCTCGATAGCGAGAGCATCTTCAAATGTTAGATCTTTTCTTTGTCTTTCTTCCTCAGTAAGTATACGAAACTCAGAGCCCTGTTCGTATTTTTGTACAATTATGAGATCTGAACCAATAGATTCAAGTTGAGCGAGAAAAGATCGGTTTAAACCCTGGATGATAGAAATCATCCCGATTACGGTCGCCACACCGATCATGATTCCTAACAGCGTTAAAAAAGATCGGAGTTTGTGGGTTTTGAGCGAGTCAAAAGCCATTTGAAATATTTCTTTCAGGATTCCTAATCTCATTGTTCTGATCTGATGGATTCTATGGGATTAAGTTTTGAGGCCTTACTGGCTGGATAAAGTCCGAAAAAGACACCTATAGAGGTAGAGACAAGAATGGCAACAATGATGGATATCGGTTCAAGGCTCGATGGCATAGAGGTGGCTGCTGTAACAATCTTAGCAATCATAAATCCTATAAGAATTCCAATTATCCCGCCAGTGGTAGAAATGGCAGCAGCCTCAACTAAAAACTGGAATAAAATATCCATGCGCCGGGCTCCAACAGCCATACGAATACCAATTTCTTTAGTCCTTTCAGTGACGGCTACGAGCATGATGTTCATGACCACAATACCTCCCACTACGAGAGCAAGAGAAGAGATGGCGATCATGGCAAAAAAGATACCTGTTGTGGCTGTTTTGTACAGTTGGATAAAAGTTTCAGAAGTCTGGAAGGAAAAATCATCCGGGTCATTAAAAGAAAGATGTCGTTTGGAACGGAGGATTGTTCTCACTTCTTCTTTAGCCTCTTCCATCTGCTCTTGTGAGGATGTGTGAATATTGATGTTGATGCTTCTCCTTGACCCGTAAATTTTATGAAAAGTTGAAATGGGAATGCGAACATAATTATCCTGACTTATCACTAAAAGTTTTCCTTTCTTTTCACCTATGCCTATTACTGAAAAATTATGCTGACCAACTTTGATCCTTTTGCCCAGGGGATCTAGATGAGAAAATAGCTTTTCTACCACGTCTGTTCCAATGACACAGACATAGCGGGAGCGGTCTTCATCTTCTCTTAGTATATGCCTTCCTCTTTCAAGTTCCTTAACAGATCCGATCATATGATCAAGATAAGTCACACCTATGACAGAAACATTTTTGAGAGATTGATTTCTGAATTTTACAGTCCGGCTTGTGCTGGTCGAGCCTCCTACCAATTCGCAGGATTTGCACTGCCTGCGGAGGAGCTTCATGTCATCTTTTGTAATGTCTTTTCGTTTCAATTGTTCTCTGAATTCCTCTAGTGATGTTATGCCTATGGAAAATTTACGAACAGAAAAATCGTTTGCTCCATGAAGGGCCATTTTGCTGTAGATATAGTTGTTCAAACCCTGGATGATAGAGACAACTGTGATTATAGTGAGGACGCCGATGATGATACCCAATAATGTGAGGAATGTCCTGAGCTTATTCGCCCAGAGAGAACTCATGGCCATTGAAACAGCTTCGCCAGCATTAATTCTTGCCATTTTTCTACTGCTTTATTACGTTTAACTTATATTATATATGATACGGAAGAATTTGAGAAAGGTTTTATCCGGTTCGTTTCTTCAAATCTCAAAACTGACAAAACTGGCACAACTGACTAAACTGTGTTGTTTCTCGCTTTTCTTGTGTTTCTAGCTTAAAATAATTAAAGTTAAAGGGGTCGCGTCTCAACATTTGACATTTATTAATAAAAGTACAAGGAGGGCAAGACAAAACAAACTCAAAACTCAAAACTGAGAAATGGTTGAAGGTTTAAGGCAAGAATAGAAATTTGTTTGAGGCTTGATGTTATATTTAAGAAACCTTAAACTTTAAACCTTATACTTTAAACTTACCTTAAGGAGTGAGGAGTAAGAAGAATGAAAAGGAGAATGGATATGAAAAAAATATTAATTTCAGCCTTTATTTTGGTATTTTCCCTTGTGTTTGTTTCTAGCGCATATGGACAGGGAGGCTTTTATCTTGGTCTTCAGGGAGGATTATCTGCTCAGAAACCCAGCCTCACCGATATCGAGTTCAATACCAATACAACCTTTCTTTATGGGGCTCGAGCCGGAATAAAATTCATGATGTTTGCTCTTGAAGTTAACTACTTCCAGGCCGCCCACAACATTGACCTCAAGGAGTTCCCGACTTTTGATTGGGCAGATCACGAAATTGATTACAATTACTTAGGTTTAAACTTGAAGTATTTTTTTCCTCTCTCTCTCTTGCATCCTTATATCACTGCAGGTTATGGCTATTATTCAGCGGATATTAGTGATATCGATAAAGATACGGATCGAGGATTCAATGTTGGACTGGGGTTAGAATTACATTTAGGGGAAAAATTTTCTCTTCTGGCTGAAGGAAAATATCATCATGTCAGCCTTGATATCGACGGTCAAGATTTGAAGGTTGGTGATTTTACCTTCAGCGGCGGGTTTAATATTTACTTTTAATACTATTATACGTAAAACGCAAAACGGATTAAAAAGCGAGAGGAGCCACCTATGATTATTGGCAGTACCCTCCTAGTTCCAGGATATATTGAAAAAGAGGAGGTTTATCAAATAGCAAAATTTATAGCTTCCCTCGACCCTGAAATTCCATACGCTCTCCTCGGGTTTTATCCCCATTTTTATTTCAAAGATTTACCTTCAACGTCTCGCCTCCGTGCATTTGAGTGCAAAGAGGCGGCATTAGAAGCAGGCCTTAAAAGGGTCAAAATTGGAAATATTCATCTGCTTGGCAAGGATTACTGAAAATGCAACTCAGATTGAACAAATTCCTTTCTAAGGCTGGAATTACATCAAGAAGAGAGGCGGATAAAATGATTGCTGAAGGCAGGGTGAAAGTGAATGGCGAAGTCATCCAAATTCTTGGTTACAAGATAGATGATGAGGAGGATTGTGTTGATCTGGACGGAAAAAGAGTAAAGAGTGATAAAGGCTTGACCTATTTATTGCTGAATAAGCCATCTGGTTATCTTGTGACCCTTAAAGACCCTTTTAAAAGACCCACAATCATGAGCTTACTTCCCCAAATGAAGAGGCGGATTTTTCCCGTAGGAAGATTGGATTTCGACAGTGAGGGCCTACTGCTTTTAACAAATAATGGAGAACTGGCTTATCGCTTGATGCATCCTCGCTATAAAGTCAGAAAAGAGTATCTTCTAACAGTAAAAGGAAAGCCTGATCCTTCCAGCATCTCCAGTATTAAGAAAGGTATCTATCTGAATGGTAAAAAGACAGCTCCTGCAAAAATCACTCAAATAGCTTCCAGCCAAAAAAGGAGTCATCTTAGAGTTGAGATCTATGAAGGAAGAAAACGGGAGCTAAGAAGAATGTTCGAAGCCACAGGTTATAGAGTGATGAAACTAAAACGGATAAAATTTGCTGGCTTAACCCTGGGCAAGCTGAAAAAAGGAGAGTGGCGTTATCTTACCCGAAAAGAAATAGATCTTCTCAGGAGAAAAGTCGGGCAGGGATAAAAATCATCTGGCTCTTCTCCTGTTTGTGTGAATAAACGCTCTATTGTTCCAAAATTACATTTATGGCTGATTGCTTGTGGCTCATATTGGAATTTATTCTTTTAAATTCTTTTCCCTTGGAGCAGTGAATATTTTCCAGCTTTTAGCAAGCCGTTGCAGCTCCTCATCAACAAGGTAATTAACCGTATCTTTTTCAAAAGTGCCGTCTTTTATTCTTTTTCCGGCTTTTATTCCTGTCAAAATTTCAATCCCTTCATCAATGGTTTTTATGGGATAAATATGGAATTTTCCTTCCTTTACAGAATCTATGACATCCTCCCGCAGCATTAGATTCTGGATGTTTTGGTGAGGAATAATTACTCCTTGGGTTCCGGTTAAGCCTTTAGCCTTACAGACATCGAAGAAGCCTTCGATTTTTTCGTTTACCCCTCCGATGGGCTGAATTTGTCCCTTCTGGTTGAGAGATCCTGTAACAGCAATATCCTGTCTCAAGGCCAGCTTGGAAAGGCTGGAGAGAATAGCATATACCTCAGTGGAAGATGCGCTGTCTCCATCAACTCCTGCATAAGACTGCTCGAATGCAAGGCTTGCCGATAGGGAAAAGGGTTTGTCTTGAGCATATTTCCCTCGTAAATACCCGCCCAAGATGAGAACGCCTTTGTTGTGTGTCCGGCCGCTCAAGTCCGCTTCCCTCTCAATGTTAATAACTCCTGCTCTTCCTACTGCTGTCGTTGCCGTGATACGTGTTGGCTTCCCAAAGGCAAATCCTCCCATTTCGTAAACGGAAAGTCCATTCACCTGTCCGACTACAGCTCCTTTGGTATCGATCATGATGGTTCCTTCTTCAATCATCTCCTGGATCTTATCTTCGATAAGGCTTACCCTTTCAAAACGCTCTTTGATAGCTTTCTTCACATGTCCGCTGTTGGCTATCTTCTTTTTACTCTTTTTTGCCCAGTAGCTGGCTTCACGGATAACATCAGCGATATGATGGAATCGAGTGGATAATTTTTTCTGTCTTCCTGAGAGTCTTGTTCCGTACTCGATGACAGCGGCCATACCTTCTTTGTTGAAAGGAATCAATTTGTCTTCTTCAGTTATCTTCTTTATGAAGCTCGCATATTCCAAAATGGTTTTTTTATCCTTCTGTGTTTCTGAATCAAATTCGGCTTTGATCTTGAAAATTTTCTTGAAATCTTCGTCCATAAAAAAGAGAAGGTTATAAATGTATGAATCTCCAATCATGACGATTTTCACATCGATTTTAATAGGTTGAGGCTTTAGACGGCTTGAGGAAATGAGATAAAAAGGAGTGTAATTTTGAATTTCAAGACTTTGATGTCTAAGGGTTCGTTTTAGCGTGTTCCAGACTCCGGGCTCTAAAAGTGTATCAAGAGCATTTATAACTAGGAATCCACCGTTGGCTTTAAGAAGAGATCCTCCTTTGATTTTGGTGAAATCTGATAGCCATGCTCCATAGCGAGTCAGAGTAGCTTCAATTGCTCCAAAAAGGTTGGGGTAGTTAGGATTTGTTTCCATGATGACAGGAATACCCTTTATATCTGAATTGTCGATAAGAAGATTAACCTGGTATTCTTTGAAAGGATCGACTGTTTCCTTTTCCTTGGGCTCCTTTTTCTGATCCTTAAAGAAATCGATTTTCTCAATGAGATTTAGTTCGACATTGTCTAAGTAATCAGATATTTTGGAAAACGGAAATCTGGCTCTGATATCGGCAATGATGCCTTTTATGATAGGTGTTATGGATTCTTCATCCCATTCCTTGAGCAAGAAGTGGATCTTTTCATCGACTTCTTTCATCTTCTCGAATACTTCTTCGAGTTTATCCGTCAATTTATCATATTTTTTCTTCAGCTCTTCCAATTTTTCCTTTGGAAATTTATTTTCTCTGACTAGAGCTTCTAGTTTATTAAAAGGTGTTGGGTGTCCCTCTATAAAAGGAATGAGGTCAGGCTTTACAAAAAGACCCAACTGTACTTGGATGACTGAAAACCCTTCTTTTGCTACGTCTTCTTCGAAATTTTTGAGAATTTCTTTCTGTTTTTTTTGCTGGCTATCGATCATACTGTCTCGCTTTTCTGTATAGTACTTGCTCTTTAATAACTCAGGGATATTGGTTTTTAATCCTTTGATCAAAAGAGCCATTGCTTCTTTAAAAGACTTCCCTTTTCCTGCTGGGAGAGTTATAAGAGCGGGTTCATCTGGACTCTTGAAATTGTTTACATAAAGCATATCATCGGGAGTTTTTTCTTCTTTTTTCAATTTTTCTAAGAACTGTTTGATGGTAGTAGTTCGACCTGTTCCTATCATTCCTGCTATGAATATATTGTAGCCCAGGCTCTTGATATCTAATCCTGTCTGGATTGCTTTGATGGCTCTTTCCTGGCCGATGATTCCCTCATAGGTCTTACACTCTTTACTTGTTTTAAAAGGTATTTGTTCAGGATCAAGTTTCCAGGTTAGTTTATCTGGGGACAGTAATTCGAAGTTAGCTGCCTTTTTCATCCTGTTCTCCTTATATTTAAAAATATTCTCTTTTGCTCAAATGAATTTTTACCATAAAAATCATTCGAATACAACTTTTCAAGAGAATTCAGTAACAAAGTGACACAGTGACTCAGTAACGGAAAAAAATGGATCACATCTCATAAAAAACTCAAAACTTATTTTCTTGTCTTGCCAGCAAAGCGTTGTCTTGCTTACATTTTTTTCTCGCAAAAAAAGTTTTTATCTGGTAAAATAGAAAAAATTTAGAAGGAGAAAAAAATGGAAACATACCAGGGAAAACTTCAAGCAAAAGGCTTAAAAATCGGGATTGTCGTAAGCCGCTTTAACCAATTTATCTCCGAAAGATTACTGGATGGGGCGATTGATGCCCTCTGTAAGTTAGGAACCGAAGATAAAGATATATTTATTTATAAAGTCCCCGGTTCTTTTGAAGTTCCGGTAGTGGCAAAAAAATTGGCGAAAGCGAAAAAAGTTGATGGAATTATTTGCTTGGGTACTTTGATAAGAGGTGATACTCCTCATTTTGATTTATTAAGCGCTGAAGTCACCAAGGGATTAGCTCAAATCTCCATAGAAGATGGGATGCCGGTTTCCTTTGGTATCTTAACTGTTGATACCATCGAGCAGGGAATAGACCGGGCGGGCGGCAAAGCAGGTAACAAAGGCTATGATGCTGCCTTTTCTCTTGTTGAAACACTGAATTTGATAAGAAAAGCTGGACTTGATTAGGTGGAATTTGCTTTATGGGTAAAAGAAGGAAAGCCCGAGAGAACACCTTACAAATTCTTTTCCAGTTAGAGTTTAATGATCCCCAACCTGAGAAAGTATTAAATTTATTCTGGGAAAGCCGAAGAGCTTCTAATGAAATAAAGGATTACAGCAGCTGGTTAGTTAAAGGGATAATTTCCCATAAAAAGGAAATCGATAATATCATTCAATCTGCTTCAGAACATTGGAGAATTTCGCGTATGGCTGTTGTCGATCGCAATGTCTTGAGGATTGCTGTTTTTGAGCTATTATTCGAAGAAAATATTGCTTCGGCTATCATCATCAATGAAGCCATTGAGATTGCTAAGAAGTATAGCAGTATGGAAGCCGCTACATTTGTCAACGGGATTTTGGATGCGATAAGGAAAGAAATAGATACATTGAGGACGTCGTTAAAGGAAGAAGAAAATGGTTGAAAAAAAAGATTTTCCAAAGAAAGAAAATCATCATGAGATTGAAGAGACAAAAAAGGGCGACCAGGAACTTGCTCGTGAGGTTAAGATGGAAAAACTTGCCCAGGAAGGAATAGAACTTTTTCCGCACAATGTAAAAGTGACTCATTCTGTGTTTGATATTGTGTCTGATTTTGCATCTTTATCCTCGGAAGATTTTGAAGCAAAGAAGGTTAAAGTTATTACTCCAGGGCGAATTGTCTCTATCCGCCGCATGGGCAGAGCTACTTTTTTTCATATTGCTGATAGCCGCACTAGACTTCAAGCTTATATACGCGAAAATAGAGTAGGTAAGAGAAATTATGCTATTTTTTCTCTTATTGATATTGGAGATATTATCTCTGTGGAAGGTCTTTTGTTCAAAACCAAGACGGGCGAGTTAACTATCTTTGCTGATTCCTTCACATTTTTAGCGAAATGTCTTCATCCTCTTCCTGAAAAATGGCATGGACTTCAAGATGTGGAGCTCCGGTATCGAAAAAGATACCTGGATCTAATCATGAGCCCCAAGGAAACAGAGGTTTTCAGACTTAGAAGTGCTCTGATCACGAGTATAAGAAAGTTTTTTGACCAAAGAGGATATATCGAGGTCGAGACTCCGATGATGCATGCTATCCCGGGAGGGGCCATAGCAAGACCTTTTAAAACTTTCCACAATGCGCTTGGAATTGAGCTTTATTTGAGGATTGCACCGGAGCTGTATTTGAAAAAATTAATCGTAGGTGGGCTTGGAAAAGTTTACGAAATAAATCGTAGCTTCAGGAACGAAGGGCTTTCTTCTGAACATAATCCCGAGTTCACCATGCTGGAGTTTTATGAAGCGTACAGCGACTATAAAGATATGATGGACTTGACTGAAGAACTTATCAATTACTTGAGCCTCAGTCTTTTAAAGACTGAAGAGATAACTTTTGGAGAACACAATATTTCTTTGAAAAGGCCCTGGAAGAGGATCAAGTTCAAGGAAGCATTAGCTCGCTACAGCGGCCTTGCCCCCAGCCGCTTCGATGACAAGGCTGGGATCATAGAGTTTGCTGCAGCTTTAGTGCCTGATAAAATGCCTCTTTCTTACGGAAAGGCCATGGATGTTATTTTTGATAAGTATGTGAAGCCCAATCTTATTCAGCCGACATTTGTTACGAACCCACCCAAGGAAGTCTCTCCTCTGGCTAAAGAGTCAAGAGATAATCCTGATGAAGCTGAACGTTTCGAACTCATCATGGGAGGTATGGAGATCGCTAATGCTTTTAGCGAATTAGCCGATCCTGCAGAGCAGAGAAAAAGGTTTGAACAACAGGCAGAAGAAAGGAAAAAAGGAGATGAGGAATCTCACATGATTGATACGGATTATATCCAGGCCTTGGAATATGGACTTCCGCCAACTGGAGGCGAAGGGATTGGGATTGACCGCCTTGTGATGGTTTTTGCAAACCGGAAGTCGATAAGAGAAGTCATCCTTTTTCCTCTCCTCCGACCTAAACAGAAGGCAGAAGGTAGTAAACAGTGAGGAGTAAGGAGTGAGGAGTAAGGAGAGTAGGGGTTTTATTTATCAAGCCCACGTGTTATTTGGTTTATATAGTTTATTTGGTTTGTCTTGTTTATCTGGTTTGTCTAAACTAGTGACACTGTAGCACAGTAACTCAAATAATAATAAAAGCAAAACAAACTAAAGGGCAAGACAAAGAGGCAAGACGAGGAAATAAGTTAATGGTGAATGGTTAATGGGTTTTTCGGCTTACGGCTTACGACTTACGAATGTCAGTTTTGAGTTAATATCATGAACTATGAGTTGTTTATTGCTAAGAGGTATCTTACTGCCAAGAGGAAGCAGGCGTTTATTTCTGTCATCACGTTTATATCTATTTTAGGCATAGCCATCGGAGTGATGGCTCTCATAATTGCTATTGCACTTATCACAGGTTTTCAGAGTGATGTTCAGGACAAAATCTTGGGTTCCACTTCTCATATAATGGTTTCTGATATAACCGGGGAAGGATTGAAGGATTATGCTCAGCTCATATCCAAAATAGAGGCTCAGGAAGGAATTGTAGGTGCTTCTCCGATTGTTTATGATACAGTGCTTCTCATCGGCCCCTACAAAAATGATGGAGCAATACTCAGAGGAATCGACTTTTCTTTGGAGAAGGAATCTGCTGATTGGCTCCAGGATTTAGAAAGCGGAAATATTCCTCTGCCTGATTCAAAAAAGGAAGGGATTCTTCTAGGACGAGATATCGCTCTGGGCATTGGGGCAGGAGTCGGAGATGTTGTAAGTGTCCTTTCTGCTTCTTCTTCACGCCTATCTCCGATTGGGCTTATTCCTAAAAGGAAAAAGTTTCTTGTAACAGGAATTTTTCGGACCGGACTGTATGAATTTGATTCAAATACCGTCCTAATTTCTCTCGAATCAGGGCAAAGATTTTTTGGTCTTGACGGAAGAGTAAGCCTTATTCAGGTAAGAATTGAGGAAATTTTTAAGGCTCCAAAATTAGCTGATCAAATCATGGAAATTTTGCCACCTGAAGCCTATGTTACTACCTGGATGGAAATGAATAAACCTCTTTTCTCGGCTTTAAAGCTTGAGAAAAAGCTTCTTTTTTTAACTATTACTCTTATTGTCCTTGTAGCTGCCCTGAACATTATTGCAACTCTTATCTTAATGGTCATGGACAAAACTCGGGATATTGGTATTCTTATCGCCATGGGTGCTACTTCTCAGAATATAAGGAAAATATTTTTCCTGCAAGGAGCCTTGATAGGAACCATCGGGACAGCTGCAGGAGCCATCCTGGGATTATTTTGGTGCTGGCTGGCAAATACATTGGAGCTCATCAAAGTCCCTGTGGATATCTATCAAATCGCTTTTGTCCCTTTTCATATAGAAATTATAGATTTATTGATAATTATAGGGGTGACTCTTTTAATTACTTTCCTCTCAACAATTTTTCCATCTTATAGAGCTTCGAGGGTCGACCCTGTGGTTTCATTAAAATATGAGTAATATTCTCGAAACAGAAAACCTTTGCAAGGAATATCCTTTGCCCAAGGGGATGTTGTGCGTTTTTAAAGAGCTCAATTTTGAGCTGGAAAAAGGTGATCTGACTGCAGTCATGGGGGTTTCCGGAGTTGGGAAGACTACACTTCTCAACTTATTCGGGATACTTGACAGGCCAACTCAAGGAAAAGTCTTTCTTGAAGGAGAAGATGTTTTTGCCAAAGACGAGAAACAGAAAGCTGAAATAAGGAACAAGAAGATTGGTTTTATTTTTCAGTTTTATCATCTTTTACCCGAGTTTACTGTTTTAGAAAATGTGAGCTTTCCTCTTTTGATTAGAGGAATCGAGAGGAAAGAGGCTCAGGAGCGAGCCTTTGATGTCCTGAAGGAAGTTTTTCTAGAGGAAAAAACGTCTCTTCGTCCAGGGCAAATTTCAGGAGGGGAACAGCAGCGTGTTGCAATTGCCCGGGCCTTAGTCAACGAGCCGAAATTGCTGTTGGCAGATGAGCCTACTGGAAACCTGGATTGGAAGACAGGCAAAGCGATATTGGAGCTCATTCAGGAGCTTCACAGGAAAAAAGAATTATCATCCATTATTGTCACCCATAATGAAAAAATCGCTCAGTTTTGCAACAAAACATATATTATGGAGAGCGGCAATTTGAAACTTTTATCCCACGCTTAAAGTTATAAATATTGTGATTGAAGTTGAATTTAAGAAACCTTAAACCTTAAACTTTAAACAAAGCAGAGGTCATTTTTTGAAAAAAAATGACTAATATGGTATAAGGAAAGAGAAAATGAAGAAAATTGTACTAGTTCTATTATTCGCTTGTTTGCCTCTCTCTCTATTTGCTCAGGAAATTGTAGAAAAGATTGAGATTCTGGGCAATGAAAGAGTCACTCGGGAAACAATCCTCTATTATCTTTCTTCGAGAGCAGGGGACTACTTCAATGAGGATTTATTGAGAAGGGATTTTAGAGTTTTATGGTCTACTGGGTTTTTTTCTAATATCAAAATAGAAAAGGAGAATGGAGCAACGGGCAGGGTTATTAAGATTACTGTTGAGGAGAATCCGGTCATTAAAGATATTGTCTATAAGACAGGAAAAAAACTGAAAGAGGATGATATTATTGAAAAGTTAAAAGAGAATGACGAATACATCCTCCCTTATTCCTACTACAGTCCTTATAAAGTCCAGAGGATCGAGAAGACAATCAAGGACCTGCTTGTGGAGAAAGGCCTTACAGCCGGGGAAGTAAAGGTTGAAACAAACAAAAAAGGGAAGAATGAAGTAGAGATCGTGTTTGATATCAAAGAAGGGCCAAAAATCAAGATTGGCAGTATTGTCTTTGAAGGCAAGCCGAAATTGCGCAGTAGTACTCTTAAGAGTTCCATGAAAGAAAACAAGAAACATAATTTAATCTCGTGGGTACTCGGGAAGGACACTTTTAAGATGAATAAACTGGATGAGGACTTGGCCAGTTTAAAGGAGAAGTATAAAGAGCAGGGCTATATGGAGGCCACAATCGGCGAGCCACGGATAGAAGAAATCACAAAGAGATCTATTTTCTTTAAAAAGCAGCAGATGAAAAATATTATCATTCCTGTCGATGCTGGTTATCGCTACTTTGTTGGAGATGTCAAGATTGAAGGGAATAAGATCATTTCCTCTAAGTATTTGCGCAGCCTTATCGGACTCATGGAAGGCAAGGTTTACAGCACAAAAGTAAGAGAAGAGGCTGTTAAGGATATCCAGGAGCTCTACCAGGACGCAGGTTACCTGTATGCACAAATAATGCCTGTTGAGAGTCTTGATCCGAAAAGAAAGCGAGTCAATGTAACATTCAACATTTATGAAGGAGAAGTTGCCTATATCCGCAGGATTGAATTTAGAGGTAATACATACACAAAAGACAAGGTTATCAGGAGAGAATTTCTTATAAGAGAAGGGGATAGGTTTATCTTTTCTTTCTTTAAAAACAGCCTGCTGAGGATAGGGCAACTTGGGCTTGTAGAGCTAGAAAAGGATCCTGATATTAAGCCTGACCCTAAGGATCCCACTCGGTTTGATGTAACTGTCAATGTTAGAGAGCTTCAGAGAAACAATATCCAGTTTACTGCTGGATACAGCGGGTATCAGGGAACTTTTGTAGCTTTAAGTTACTCGACGGTGAATTTTTTAGGAGCTGGCGAAACCCTGGAACTAATGCTTCAACATGGAAAAAGGATTAAAAACTATATGTTCGGATTTTCCGAACCCTATGTTTTTGATTTGCCCTTGAACGTTGGTTTTAATGTTTATAATCGTCGTTCTATTTATCCTGGCCTGTTCAACCAGAAATCACAAGGAATTGACTTTCAACTTGGTGCAAGAGTCAAAGGGTTTTTGAGGACAAGTTTAGTTTATAGCTTCCAATACCTGACAATAACCATTCCAAAAGAGGAAGAAGATGATGACTACTATAATCCTTTCTCTTACTATGGGGGTTACGGAGGCATGTACAAGCCTGGAAAATATGACATTAGCAGTATCACTCCTATGATATATAGAAGCACAATAGACAGTCCGTTGACGCCATCAAGGGGAACCTTATATTTAGTCTCATGCAAGTTCGCCGGCGGCATACTGGGAGGCGAGGTCAGCTTTATTAAGCCCCGCTTTGAATGGACATTGTACCAGCCTACATTTAAAAACCATTCGATTGGTTTTCACATAGAGTATCAGTTTACTAAGCCTATAGGAGGTTCAGATGTTCCTTTCTGGGAAAGATTCTTTCTGGGAGGGGAAAGGTCAATCAGAGGCTATAATATCTACACCATAGGGCCTCGCAGCCCTTCAGGGTCGAACATAGGCGGAGAGAAATCTTTTGTGTTCAATACAGAATACATTATTCCAATCGGAGGGTCATTGTATGCGATTCTATTCTACGATGCCGGCAATGCATTTGCCCATGATCGAAAAGTTAATTTCAAGAATCTGTACACTTCTACTGGGTTGGAGATGAGAATATTTATCCCAGCTTTACGAGTTCCTTTCAGGCTGATTTTTTCCTATAATAACCGTATAACATATCGTGATGATTCCAAATTCGCTTTTCGTTTTGCTATTGGAACTACTTTTTAAGGTTTTAAGAACGTTTTTCGAATCAAAATAAAGGAGGCATAAAGTGCTAAGAAGAAGCACGAATATAATTCTATTGGTTGGTTTTTTTATTATTATTCTATTTTCTATGGGTTATGCTCAGCAGACAACTAAGATAGGCGTTGTTAATGCGCAAGAAGTGCTGGAGAAATCTACCGAAGGGAAGAGGGTTATAGCTCAGCTGGAAGATAAAAATAAGAAAAATCAGAACGATATAGCCAAGCTGGATGACGAAATACGAAATTTACAGACAAAGCTGAATACCCAAAGACTGACTCTAACTCAAGAAGCCATGATGAACTTGAATTCAGATATAGAAAGAAAGCAGACACAACGAAAACGTTTTGCAGAAGATTCTAACAGGGAGATGAATGAGCTTTCTGCCAGGCTTTTCCAAAAAATTCAAAATGAGCTTATTCCGATAATCCAGCAGATTGGAAAGGATATGAACCTTGATGTTATTTTTGATCTGAGCCAAAGTGGAACCCTCTATTTCAACCCGACAATCGATCTTACAGAAGAGGTTATTAAGAGGTACGATGCCTCAAAAGCAGCAAAATAAAAACGGATTGTTAGATATAGAAAAGATCCTCAAAATACTTCCCCACCGCTATCCTTTTCTTTTAGTTGATAGAGTGTTGGAGTTGGAGAAGGGAAAATCTATCTTAGCGATCAAGAACGTTACTTATAACGAATCTTTTTTTCAGGGACATTTTCCTGCTTTGAAGGTTATGCCTGGAGTTTTGATTGTTGAAGCCCTGGCTCAAGCAGGAGGCATCCTTCTTCACTATTCTATTCCTGATCCCCAGAAAAAGTTAGTTATGTTAAGCAAAATTGATAACGCAAAATTCAGAAAACAGGTTGTTCCAGGTGACATACTGAAATTAGAAGCAGAGATCCTCAGGCTTAAGAGTAGATTTTGTTATCTCAGAGGCAAGGCTTATGTGGATGGTGAAATTGCAGTGGAAGGCGAAATAATGGCATCCATCCTGAACGTTGAGGAAATGAATGGGCGAGAATGATATCTCTCTTCATCCGACTAGCACGATTCATCCAAAAGCTCAAATAGATTCTGGAGTCTGGGTAGGTCCATATTGTTTTATTGGAGAAAAAGTTTCTATCCATAAAAATACAAGAATTGATGCCAATGTTTACATCGATGGCCTGACCGAGATAGGAGAAGATTGCCATTTTTTTCCTTTTTCATCTATCGGGACAGAACCTCAGGATGTTACTTACAAGGGAGAAGAGACTCTTGTAAAAATCGGGGATAGAAATATTTTCCGGGAATTCGTAACTGTTCACCGCGGTACAGTTAAGGGAAGAGAAAAAACCATCATTGGGAATGATAACTATTTCATGGTATACTCCCATATCGCCCATGACTGCTATGTAGGTAATGAAACCATTTTTACACACGGAGCCACTTTAGGGGGGCATGTAACAATCGAGGACTATACCACTGTTGGTGCATTGAGTGGTGTGCATCAATTTTGCCGGGTTGGAAAGTATGCCTTTATCGGAGGCTTCTCTGTAATTACCCAGGATGTTCTACCCTACTGCAGGGTTGCTGGAAGCCGGCCCCCGGTTCTCTATGGACTGAATGCTATCGGTTTGCGAAGGAGAGGCTTTTCCAGAGAAAGAATTAGAATCCTCAAAAGGATGTTCAAGATTATTTTTTATTCTGATTTGAATACGAGTCAAGCTGTGGAGAGAATCAGAGAGGAATTTTCTCCAGGGGAAGAAAGGGATGAAATCATCAATTTCATCCAGGATTCCCGGAGAGGAATCATAAAGAAGACATTGGAAAAATGGGACGTCGACTTGGGATAATTGCCGGTTCAGGCAAGTTTCCTTTTTATTTTCTCCAAGAAGCTCAAAATTTAGGATATTCCTGTGTTGTCGCAGGCATCAAGGGAGAAGCAGAGAATGACCTTGAGAACAAGGCTGATGTTTTCGAGTGGATTGATATAGATGGGATTTTTAAGTTGATAACCTTTTTTAAAAACCAAGGAGTTAATGAGGCGGTCTTTGCAGGAAAAGTTGACCACCGGAAGATTTATAAGGAAGGGAAGTTAGGCAAGGCTTTACTCGGGCTCCTGGCAAAGGGAAAGGACAGAAGTCCTACTGCTATAATTGAAACTGCTATCGGTTTTTTATATCAACAAGGAATCGAAATAATAGAACCGACCAAATTTATCACATCGACTTTTTGCGATGAGGGCATCCTGACTCGAAAGAAACCCTCTAGAGAAGAGAATGAGGATATATCATTTGGATGGGATATTGCCAGGAAAATCGCTGACCTGGATATCGGCCAGACTGTAGTCGTCAAGGATAAAGCTGTCGTAGCAGTGGAGGGAATGGAAGGAACAGATGAGGCAATAAAGAGGGGAGGCCTGATTGCGGGAGAGGGGGCAGTTGTTGTCAAAGTCAGCCGCACATTACAGGATCCTAGAATTGATTTACCCGTTGTGGGACTCAATACTGTAGAGAGCCTTGTAGAAGCAAAGGCTGGAGCTCTCTGTTTTGAAGCACAATATGTGCCGTTTTTTCAACGGGAGAAGGCTGTTTCTTTAGCCGACGCCAATAGAATCTCTATTGTCGCCAAGAAAGCAGAAGTAATTAATAAAAAGGGGTCGCGTCTCAACATTTGACATTAAATAGCAAGACAGAATAACTCAAAGCTCAAAGCTGAGAATAGTTCTGTTAAATATTTTAATTAAAATAACAGAATAACTGACTAACAGACAAACCGACTAACAGAAATTAGATTTTTTATCGTTCATATGGTATAAAAGATATCCAGTTACAGTTTGGAGTAAGAATAATGGATAAAGTGAGAGTTGGAATAATCGGAGTTGGCTATTTAGGCACACAGCATGCCAGAATTTTATCCTATTTGGAAGAGGCTGAGTTAAAGGGCGTTGCAGATATAGATTTTAAAAAAGCGATGGTGATCGGCAACCGTCATAGAGTTAAATACTATGAAAATTTTGAAGATATGCTGGATGAAATTGATGTGGGCATTGTGGCAGCCCCGACGTCTGAGCATTTTTCTATTGCTACAAAATTATTGAGCGAAGGAAAATCTGTATTGCTTGAGAAGCCAATAACAGAAACGGTTCAGCAAGCAGAAGAACTGGTTGTAACGGCTAATAAGAATGGACTCATTCTTCAGATCGGACATTTAGAAAGGTTCAATCCGGCTGTGGAAGCGATAGAAAATATAATTTCTGAGCCAAAGTTTATCGAGGTTCAGAGGCTGGGTTCTTTCTCAGCGAGGTCTTTGGATATAGATGTCGTGCTTGATCTTATGATTCATGACCTGGATATAATTTTAGCTTTGATAAAAGATGAAGTGAAAGTTATCCGGTCTTCAGGAATTCATGTTCTTTCAAATAAGATTGATATAGCCAATGCCCGCTTGGAATTTGCATCGGGCTGTGTAGCTACCCTCACAGCGAGTCGTGTTCACCAGGGGAAAGTGAGAAAACTGCGGATTTTCGAAGCGACATCTTATTACTCCATCGATTATATTGACCAAGAAGTTAAAGTCTTTCCTTTGAATGGACGCCAGACTGATATAAAAACTTTAAAAATAAAGAAAGAAGAGCCTCTCAAGAAGGAGCTTAAAAATTTTTTCAGATGCATCAGGGATGGGAAAATAAGAAAAGTAAGCGGTGAGGAAGGACTGCGTGCCCTCAAACTTGCCTACAGTGTCCTCAATGAAGCAGAATCATAAATTCAGTTAAGTCAGTTAATCAGTTAGTCTGTTCGGTCTTTTCCGTCTATTCCGTATAAATATGCGAGAAGGGGCTAAGCGCGAAAAGGTTACTGTTCATAGGAATTTATGATATTTTCCCGAAGGATGAGAAGGGTAATGAAGACAAAATGCATGTTTGCAGTTTTTCTCATTTTTCTTTTCCTTTTTCAATCTTGTTCTCAAAAACAAGAAATTAAGCCTATCGATATCTCCCTTGAAAAAGACCTGGAAATCGGCATAGAAGAAGGCGATGAAAATTATATGTTTGCCGGAGTAATTGATGTTGAAGTTGATTCAAAAGGGAATATATTTGTTCTTGATTGGAAAAACCGGACTGTTAAAAAATTTGATAATAAAGGAAAATTCATCTGTGACATAGGGAAAAAAGGGCAGGGACCAGGTGAGTATTCTGCGATATTGGTGGATTCTTGCCTGGATAGAAGTGACAGATTCTATGTCGTAGAATTGATGAAAGTCCATATTTTTTTTGGAACAATTCCGATAGAGGAGCAAGGAAGGCCCAGTACAATTAGGCAAAATTGGATGTTTTTTAATATTTACAGTGATGAATCTGATTTCCCCAAAGTTACAAGATACAAAATTGTCTACAATGAAAGTAAAAAACAAGAAAATAATGGTTTCTAAGAAGAAAGGTAAAGATGAAAATTAATGGGAAAATATTAGTTTTTGCATTGTTTTGCATGTTGATTTTCCTTGGCAGTGACACAAAGAATCCCAAGGTTTTATTCAAGACTGAATTAGGGAACATCATAGTTGAAATATATGAGAAAGATGCACCTATCACTGCTAAAAATTTCTTGAGATATGTGAATGAAAACCGCTATGAAGGGGCTTGCTTCTACAGGGTTGTCACGATAGATAACCAGCCTAATAATGATGTCAAGATCGAAGTCATCCAGGGAGGATTGAGGTCTATAATAGATGAAAACATCTTGCCGCCTATTGAGCATGAAACTACGGATAAGACTGGGATTCTTCATAAGGATGGTGTTCTATCCATGGCCAGAAGCATGCCGGGAACGGCTTCATCGGAATTTTTTATCTGCATCGGGGATCAGCCGGAGCTGGATTTTGGAGGCAAGCGAAACCCGGATGGTCAAGGGTTTGCGGCTTTTGGGAAAGTAATTACTGGGATGGATGTTGTGAGAAAAATACAGCAGCAGCCTGCAGACGGACAGATGCTCATTTCAAAAGTAATTATTCATAATATTATCAGAGTTAAGTAACCGACTTACTTCTTACTCTACTATCTTAATAAGCTGATTGCGCTCAGGAATATGATCTAACTCTATACCGTTCATAATGGCGAATTTGGGCCACAAATCTTTAGCCATCCCAGCCTTCCGGAATATTTGTTGTAGAGTTTCCCTGCCGTTAGCTCTAAATAATCTTATCCGTTTAGGCTTTCGGTTGATGTATGTTTCGTCTTTCAATCTGTTGAAAGACCCGACCAATGTGCCGAATTGAAAATCGTATTTGCTGAAATTTTCGCTGGTGCTCAAAACCGAGAAAGAGAATATGTATGATCCTTTCCGGACAAAAGAGAGGCGCATTTTTAGAGTATCTTTTTCCTCCTGAGTGATGTTGTAGAGCTGCTGGAAAGCTGCCATTCTGTTGATGACTAAATGTTGCTCACTGATGAATTGTTTTCCTTCAAGCTCTGAAATTTTTATCTGGGCGTAGTCCTGAAGTTTTTCTGAACTTTTCTCAGCCTGAATATAAACAGCAGCCTTGCCATCTTGGGATGCCAGAACGACCTTGGATGGTGTGTTCTGAAGCTTCCAATCTTTGGGGAAGGAAAAAGAAAAGAGCAGTTTCGGGTGGAAGAAAGTATTCCCTTCCACATAACCATGACGGGGATCATCACCATAGACGATATTATTTATATGATTTAAATAGGAGCTGTGCTTTATATTTAACTGGCGGTCTTCATCTGCTAGCATGGTCTTTGTGTAATGGATGCGCTCACTGGTTAAAGGATGGGTCGACAAAAAGCCCGGAAGGCTTTGCCCGCTTGAAAGGTCTCCCAATTTTTGAAGAGAGGAGAAAAAGTTCACTATTTCGCCCGGATTATAGCCTCCTTTTCGAGAATATTCGATACCCAAGGAGTCAGCTTGTCTTTCGTCGCTCCGGCTGTACTTGAGGAAGAGAAGTTGGATTCCGATTGTGGCCACACCTGAAATTTTGGCAAAGGTTTCACTTAATTCATTTCCGACCGCCAGGCCAAGCTGAATTAGAATCAATTTGCTCAGCTTCCTGACGCTGTGACGGGCGTTGATATGTCCAAGTTCATGACCCAAAACCACGGCAAGTTCAGCTTCTGAGTTGATCATGGCGAGAATGCCTCGAGTTACGTAGATATAGCCACCAGGCACAGCGAATGCGTTTACAACAGGAGTATCAAGAATCGCAAAATGGTAAGTAAGATGTGACCTGTGTGTGTGGGGCGTCATAGTCATCCCAATCCTCTGAACATATTTATTTAATTCGGGATCGGCATAGACTCCGTATTGGCTCCGAATTTCTGTATCTGTTTCTTTTCCAAGAGCAATTTCCCCTTTCTCTGAAATCAAGCTGAGTTCACGCTTCCCGCTGACAGGGTTAATAGCACATGCTGCAAGGAAAAAGATCAGCAGGAAGCAAATAGGTATTGATATTTTTTTCATTTGCCCCCAGGCTATTGTAGAACTTAAAACTCAAAGCATATCAAAGTAAGGAGGAAGGAGTTATGTCTTGTATCTTTCTTATTCCATCTTAAAGAGAGAATCTTCTAAGCCAGTGTTGATTTTTACCTCTGTAAATGTCATTATTACGGCTTCCTCACCGTCCTGAAAGATTGTCATTGTGTGAGGAATCATCATGCCTTCCACTTTTTTGTAGTCAGACATGTAATTTTCCGATTCTACCTCAATACCCATTTGACCTATACTTTTAGCTTTAGTTTTATAAGTAAGATAATTTTTTGAATCAACATAAAGAGTAGCTTTGAAACCGTCTGAGAAGGTTTGCTCTAAGACAAAACAATCTTTATCTTCAACTTTTTCCTTGCCTTTATACGTAAAGGTAATGCCGTATTTTTTTGGATTAAGGAGTGCATCATTGCCTAATGCTTGTCTTTTGAAATCTTCTGCCTGGGCTTCAGGCATCTCCTCTATGCTTAATGTCTGCATATTTGTCCCCCATGCAGTTTCTCCGTCAAAAGCCTGAGTTATCACCGTTCCCATCACTTCCATATCCATGCGCATTTTGTTTGGCTCTTTGCTGTATATGGTTAGCGTTACGGTCATGCCCTGCTGAATGATTTCTAAAGAGCCAGATATAGTGGTGTCTTTAATCTTTTCAAGGGTTTTTCTTCCGCCTTGAGCTTCGATCATTTTTGCAAGGATTCCCTCGGCTGTCTGGCTTAGTCCTGAAGAAGCCGTTAAACTCAAAAGGAAAATGCTTAAAAAGCAAAGAGAAAAAATTCTTTTCATTGGATAATCCTCCTTCATAATTTTATTGTCTTCTGATTGATACATTTGGACGGCCTGCATCTAAATGATTATAATTTAAAACAGCATTAAAGAGCAACGAGAAATTTCCGTGAGTTTCGAGTATAATTTTTTACGGAAACATGAAGAGATTACCGCGCTTCGCTCGCAATTACACATCCGCTCGTCATTGCGGGCCCTGGAAGGGCGAAGCAATCCCAATGTGTGGCGTATTTGCATGGGATTGCCGCGTCGTTTCACTCCTCGCAATGACAGGGGGAGCACTCGCAATGACACTCACTTTAATATTTTCGCGCTTTAACCTTTTCTAGCATATTTAAAATAGACAAACCAGATAAACTAGATAAAGCAGACAAACCAGATAAACGGACATAACTAGCTCAACGGAGTAGGGGATGAATGGACATGTTCATTTTTTGAACACTATTGCAAAAAGAATTATAATTTATTTATTATAAACGAATTACAAACGAACCAAGAGCCATATGTTCAATTCTTGAACATATTACTGCTCTTGGTGTTTAAGCTTTCCTTCTTCTAACTTTTTATTTTTCAATAAGATAGAAAATTATTAGCTGCTGGCATCAATCTTGCTTATAAGTGATCCTCCGAAGCGGGATTAAGGAGGATCTTAATGCTGAGGAATAAAAGCTTAGGCCGATTAACATCAATATCAATTGTTGCAGCAGCCTTCATCTTTCTCATGTGCTTTCCGTTGACTGCGGATGAAGATGAAGGGATAAATGGAGATGTTACAGTCTCTAGAAAAGACAAAAAGGCAGATAACATTGTAATCGATCCCAATCTTACTCCTTTAGAACAAAATCCATCTATAAATCTCAAGTTATTCCAGCTAATAAATAGAGGAGATAATCATCTCAAAGCCTTACTAATTTTTAAGCCAATAGAAGTTGGAGCTAAACCTGACTACTATAAATACTTCAGCAACCATACCAAGGTCAACCGCTTAGAAAACTCCTTCTATAATGCGTCTTTAATTACTCTAACAATGTTGAATGTCGCGGATTATTTTTCAACGCTTAGGGCTTTAAAATGTGAAGGATTAATAGAAGGCAACCCGATAATGAAACCATTTACAAAAAATACCGCTCTTTTTACTGCTGTTAAGTTTGGCTTAACAGCTTACAATTATTACTTTTTGAAAAATCTTTATAAGAAAAACAAAAGTCTTGCTTGGGCCCTAAGCGCAATTGCGAATTTTGCAATGTCATATATAGTTGCTAATAACATCAGAAAGATACAAAATCCCTTTGGGAATTAACAAAAAAGGAAAATTTTATTATGAATTCGCCAACTTACCTTCACTATTACTTGGGTCTAAACAGGAAAAGCTCCAACAATAATGATCTGCCTACTTTGGAAAACCTGAAGAAAGAATATATTAGCTATCTTCTCGAATTAACAAATAACAATATCAGTGACTCCGCAGAAATATTGACTGTATCCAGAGATTCTCTTTGTAATAGATTAAGAAAATAAAACCTCTAATGAGAAATGTTATATTTCCTTATTTTATTATAAAGAGTGGTTCGCGATATATCCAATATTTGTGCGGTTTTCCTCAGGTTGTTTCCCGTTGTTTTCAGAAGATAAATTATATATTCCTTTTCTAAATCGTTCAGGGTTGAAAGATTCTTTTTGTTGATGAAAGGAATTTTACTTTTTGAAGGCAAATGCTCTTGAAGATATTTTGGCAGGTCTTTGATATCGATAAATTCTTTCTTAGATAGGATTGAGGCCCTTTCCAAGACATTTTCCAACTCCCTGACATTTCCAGGCCATTCATACCTGAGGAATATTTTTTGCGCTTCTTGAGATACTCCTTCAATTTTTTTTGAAAATTTTTTACTGTAATGGTTGAGAAAATGCCTGGCTAACAAAGGGATATCCTCTGGCCTTTTTCTCAGGGGAGGGAGATGGATTTCGACCTTGTTTAATCTATGGAATAAATCTTTACGAAAAGTGCCGCTTTCTATGTCTTTTCTTAAGTCTCGGCTGGTCGCTGCAATTGCTCGAATTTCAACGTTTCGGATTTTATTTGAACCTAAAGGCCTAAATTGATGATGCTCTAAAACTCTCAGCAGTTTTGCTTGGATTGAGAGCGGAATTTCTCCAATTTCATCTAGAAAAATGATTCCATTATGAGCCTCTTCGAACAGTCCATTTTTATCCTTGTACGCTCCAGTGAAGGCTCCTTTCGCATAGCCAAAGAGTTCAGATTCGAATAGATTTTCAGGTATAGAAACACAATCGCAGATGACAAGATTCTTATTATTGACCTGACTGAGGTTATGAATGGCCCTGGCTACCATTTCTTTGCCGGTGCCTGTTTCACCTATGACCAAAACACTTGAAAAATATTTTGATATCTTTTCAATAAGAGAAAAAATTTCAAGCATGTAAGGGTTTTTTCCAATGATTCCATGAAAAGAATATTTTTTCTCTAAACTCTTTTCCAAAAGAAATGTTTTTCTTCTCAGAGCTTTTTTATTTATGATATTTTTTAGAGTTTTCTGGATAGAATCCAGTTGGAGAGGCCTGGCTAGATAATCCGAAGCACCCTGATTAATTAAATCTACAACTTCTTCAGGAGCTAAAGATTTTCCTACCATAATCATATCCAATAAGGGATCAAATGTTTTTATCTTTTTAAGAAGGATTAGTCGCTCTTTCTTGTTTCTGTCTAAATCTGCGATGATGACATGAATATTGTTGTCTTTTATAAAAATGAACAGTTCCTCATAATCTTCATAATCATTGGGCAAATAAATGTTACAAAAGCTTGCTATTGATGATTGTTTTATCAGGTCGTGGAGAGATGGATCTTCATCGATTATCAATATGTTCATAATAAGATGTACCTTTTCTTTATAAATCCGAATATTTTATTAGACATAGCAACTCTTACTTTAAGGGTAATAATTTTTTCCCATATTAGCAAGAAAAAAGGGGACGGTTCTATTTTTCCTCCTCACTCTTCACTCCTCACTTTTTCTTAATTTCCCCTGGTCGGCTTCTGATGAACTGAATGTGTATTCTTCCCTGGCTTTCTTCTTCTATACGGGCGATTTCATACTCAGCTTGATCGAGGTATTTTACGTGGGCTCTCAAGTAGGTAAGCCCTTGAGTGCAGAGGAAATCAAGCCAATCGCCGTGTGCTGTCTCATCCATGAGTTCAGGAGTCTCTTCGGCGAATGTTATCTGGCGGCGCGGCGACAGCTTGCTTTCCTGGGAGGAACGTCTCTTGGCATATAGGTTTACTCCATCGTATATTTCAAGATAATTCATATGTGGCTGCCAGCGGGCAGCCCAGCGGAAGTATCTATCGTAAAACTTTTTATTTGATTCGCTTATTCTCTTGTTTGCGTTCAGCTCCTCTATGATAAACTCCTTCAATTTCCCTCCTGCTTCCATCCATTTTTTGTAAAGAGGAATAGATAGAGCTCTAAAGTAGACAAACCAGCCTCTAGGAATCCAGTAATCGCGGAATAGATAAGGAGAATAGTTAGAGAACTGCTGAACCCATTCATGGGAAGGATAGCCATGGAGGTTGAGATAGATATCCGGGAGCCACCTGTTGTAGAGATTTCTCCTGACCTTTGCTTCGGGAAGGATAGGCTTTGATACGCCGACCTGATAACCAACATCTATTCCCAGCGAAGTGTAGCGTCCTGCATGAAGGCTGTGAAAAGGAGTTATTTTCTGAAGGCTGTAAGCCAACTCCGCTCCATCAGGATTTTCCATCGGATGCAGGATAAAATTCATCTTTTTTAGATATTCCTTGTAATCTTTGTCTTTTGCCAGAAGTTCGGCAAATTTTAAGATATAGTTGGTAGAACATACTTCGTTGGCGTGCTGGCGGCCGCTTAGATAAAGCGTTGGCTTGAAAGTGATGAGCCGCGGAAGCGAGACATACCTCTCCAGAGGAGTGAAGATCTCGAGCACAGGGACTTTTCGCCCTTCATAGGACTTTCCAGCGATGTAGGAGCGGATAGTTTTATGGCGGCCGAGCCGACGAACCATATCCAAACACATCTGCGGCGATATTATTTTGTCTGTGGGTACTATGGTCTCTTCCCTCGGCTGATTTTCGGGTGCGGTTTTTTCTTCCTCCCACTCATACTCATAAAAGACAGGAAAAGATTCTTCTTTTTCCAGTTTTTTAAATCTAACTCTTAATGTTATAGAGTTTAATCTTGGGTAGCTAAAGGTAGGAGGGAGTAAGTGCTGCTTTTGAAGGCCCCTCAAAGAGTCAATAATCTCAATCAATGCCAGGTATTCTTTTTCCTTTTCGATTTCCACTTCCATGATCAGATTTTCGATTCTTTCCTTCTGGCCGTTATATACAAAAGAGGGCATGCGGAGAGTCTTGGCTTTTATCGATGGAAATACGATTTTCTTGCTGTGTTCCTCTCTTCCTTTCTCTTTCCATCTTAAGACCAACTGGGGAGAACTTGCCTGCTGGTCATCAAATGTAACCTTTACTTTCCCTCCTTTCCCTTCCAGGGAAGGATGGATAAGGGGGAGGATGTTTCCTGGGGCAGAGTAGCGGGAAGTGTCCTCCGGAATATCTTCGTCCTCAAGTTCAATCTCTGTTATGCCTCTCAGGAAATCCAGGGTGTCGAAGTAAATTTCATCGTGCATGGCTTCCAGGCTGCTTATGATTTCTTCATCCAGGCCCAGTCTATAATCAGGCTCGCTGAACCACATCTCAATAAGCAGTCTTTTAAAGTATGGTTGTTTTTTAAACGAAGGCTCATTCCCTGTTTTTTTCAGGATATAAGAATATACGCCTGCAAGAATTTCATCCTGATAAAAATCCCAGAATCTTTCAAGATCGCTTTTCAACGATGTATCCAGCACAGCTTTCTTCCCTTGCTTCATCCTCAACCAGCCTGTGGTGAGTTTAACCTTTCCCCACTCAGGAAGAACTTTCAGGTAAAGCGCTTCCCGGGTTTGGGGTGAAAAATTATCCTCAAACTGGAGATTGTTTTTGTCATCATAGGCCCGCACCTCATAGACAGGCTCTGTATCTTCCTTCATCTCAAAATAAATCCTGTCGAGTGGAATATCTGTCTTTTTGGCGATGATTTCATCCACAGGATAGAGCTCCTGCAGCCAGCGGAAAGGCTCTGTGTAAAACCTCTTGATTTGTTTGAAGTTGTCTTTCTCTTCAGCAAATCTGATTGTCAGGCGGTGGATTTTTTTACCTTTTAGGTTTAGAGCGGGTACAACTTTTTCCAGCAGCCAGAAAAATCCCTGCTTGTAAGACGAGAGCACTTCGACATCATGTGCGAAGATGTTGTTTTTGACGAGGAGGCTCTCGATTCTTTTTTGTAGAGTGTTCCTTACTTCAGGAGATTCACTCACTCCAAGGCTTATCTTCAGAGGCTGACCTGTGCTTTTGAGTGTGTTTATTTTTTCTTGAATCAATCTTATAGCTTCATCTCCTTCCCAGGGAAAATCTTTTTGTTTTTCGAAGATTGTTTTACTATCACGGAGGGCATAGCTTTGGATCTCCAATTTCTTTGTGGATAGAGAATCCTTAAGATATTTTTGAACATATTCCTTGAATTTTTGATTCTTTTTAGGAAGATAAAGTTTAACGCTGAATGACTCAAAATCTTTGTCCTTGATATCCTCGACAGTTTTCTCCAGCATCTGCTGGAAATAGGCTTCTGCGCTTCCTTTTTTCCCTTTTAAGAATTCTTCAAGAGCAGTAGGAAGGTCATTTATTTTCGGGTTTCCTTCTCTGTATTCGTCAAAATAGGGAAAAGTTTGGCTTATGTAAGCAAGCGTTTTTTCCAGGCCTTCTCTGTCAGCACCTATGATGGATAAAGCATTGGATTTATTGAAAGCCTCTGTGACGACCTTGACCATTCCCCATCCTTTTTCCAAAGGAGATATCTTTAATTTTCCTGTTTTGATGAGTTCTATGTTGAGGCTGTTGTCTCTGCCGATAAGAATTGGAGCCTTCAAGGCTTTTATGCTTTCAATTTCTTCGTCAAGTAAGAGAATAGGGAAGGAGGCTCCGGCCGATGCTAAAACCAGTCTTGAGGCTAACAGGTCTGTTCCCTTAATGCTTGGACTGCCTGGTTTGCCTGAACTGTGAGGGATGATTATAGATGCATCCAGACTGTCCAGGATATTGTCTTTGTTGCTGTCTGAATAAAATCCTTTTGAAGAGAACAGACTGAGCAGATCAAAGTCTTTCCCAGAAATTTTCGTCCTAACTGGCCTTTTGTAAGAAGGAGTAAGAATTCTCTTTGGATAGCCCAGGCGCCGGAGAAATATACGAGAAATTTCTCTTCTGCTCTGACCAGTCTGAAGCTCGAATGTAATCCGGGAACAACCGGGATATGAAAGAACATCGGTCCTCAACCCTCTTAGATGCTGGCGCTGGAGGGTCTCTAAGGCTCTGAAGGCTTGCTCTTGTTGCTCTTTGCTGTCAAAATCGATTTCTACGGTCAGATTTTTAATCTCACCCAGGTTGAACTTCAATCTTTTTATAGATTCATGTGGGGATTTTGTTGGAGGGAATTCGTAAAGAGCGTCTCGGATAGTCATTCTTGTAAAACTTATTCCTTCATCTTTGAGGAATTGAGCCAGGTCTGCTTCCAGAGTGAAATAGGTCGAGCCTTGTTCCCGGCCCCAGATTTCCCAGAAATACGGCCAGCGGAGGAAAAAAGCACGGCCTGTGTGAAGAAGAGCTTCTTCTGAACCAGCCACAAGAGCAATTCCCTTTTGATTCTTGTAAGAGAAGATTGTTACAAGTCCTTGGTGATGATTGAGCCGGGATGGGTTGATTTTGCCTTGTTTTGCCAATTTTCTTATGAGGTTCAAGTTTGTGCCTACGAGAATTGGGTTTACGAGGATTTTGCTTCCCTCAATCTCTGATTCTTTCCTTACAAGCGAGAAATCAACAACAAGACTCTCGAAGTTTGCTCTTGCAGCAATATCTGAAGCCACTGCAATTTCTTGAGCGGTGGGGTTGTCAGGGATAACGATAAAGAAAGACACTTTGTCTGCGAAGCTGTCGCTGTCCCGGTCTTGGATTCCTTTACCGAGAAGAAATATCTGGGAGAGACTGGATATTTCATTGCCCCAGCAGTTAAGAGATAAAAATAGAATTATTACAATCGATAAGAGACGCCATCTTTCTCTCATTTTTTCTCCTTTTTGCCTATTAATATTTATTATGATGAAAATAAGGAAACAGGTATTGTGCTCCCTAATTCCTGGCAATCTCTTAGTTTTTTTATCGGTATTACCTGACAAATAAAAAGTAAATAATTATATAAGCTGATATAAGAATAATTATAAGATATAGTTCACTCATAAAACCGGCTTTGTAGGTTGGAGTCACTCTCTCACCGCCTTTATACTTCTTCAGACCTGGTATGAATCGTCTGATTTGAGATTCATAATCAGCATAAACATCTCCAAACTTGTCTTGCAGAAATTTCTCCTCGTAGGGAATTATAATAGAATACAAAAAAAAGAATTCTGCGAAAAATATTATGTAAAAATACCATACATTCAGGGCTATACAAATTCCTATGTCTACAATAAAATTACCTAAATAAAGTGGATTTCTAATATATGCGTAAGGACCAGAAACACAACAATAATCTGCTCCTAATTTGGTGACGACATGATTGCCCCAGAGATAACTAGCGGAAATCCACCTGAGTGTTTGACCTGCCACCATGAATAAAAATCCTGTTATGTAGAATGGCAATGAGGTGGTTTTTTTTAATATGAGCATTAAAATTAAGCCAGTCAAGAGGGCACCAATTCTATAAAACTTGCGGGTGTTGAACACAAATGCTGCGAACCTGTTATTCATAAATTATGACTCCTTATTTTATTTTCAATATACTATATTAAAAAGTGGTTCATCTCAACATCAGTTTTCATGTAAAGGCTTGATTAATCAATCCCACTCTCCCCCTCTTCATTTTATTTACTCCTCACTCCTAACTCCTTACTCCTCACTTCTTACTTGAATCAGTTTTGAGTTTATTTCCCTTGACATCTATGTCCTTTTCCGCTAATGTTTGTGATTCTTTAGAAAAGAAAAGAAATACCATATGTTGTATATATAAAGTAAAAGGGTAGAATATATTGAATTTTTTATTGACATGATGATAAAACTTCGTATACAATATTCACAAGAAAAAGCCAGCGAAATGAAAAAGTCCCTTTTAAAATACGCAAAGCACTTTATTATCATATCTCTTTCTATTTTTGTTTTAGGCGGCCAGCCTGTTGAATTCGCCAAAGAAAAGACATTTTTTCATGGTTATTTGATCCAGAAGCCCATAATACGAGTTGGGCTCGGGGTTAATCTGAGCGATATAAAAGTTTATTCATCCTCGGGAATGAAAATTTATGAAATCAATGCACGCTATAGATTTATAGCAGACAATGCTGATGAAGTTCTTATAAGAGGCCGAAAAGAAAAATTAACCGAAAAATTTGTCATCCAGGTTGCCCAGTCAAAAAATAGAGAAGAAGCAGAGATCTTTGCCCAGGACCTTAGAACAAAAATTGAGAACAAAGTATACGTGACAGCAAATAAAGAGCAGAAGATTGCTGGAACCTACCTGGTCAAGGTAGGAGATTTTTTAACTAGAGGTAATGCATTAAGTTTCATCATGAAACTGAATCAAATTGGAATTAAAGACATTTGGATTTTGCGTGAAGACGTCACAGAAGAGGACTCAAGGCCTCTTTGGATTCTTGTTAACGATGAGCTTAAAAGTTTACATGATGAAACTGTTCTCTATTTTGTTCCCAACAACCCACAAAGCTATCTCTCTTATAACGAAAGGGATTACCGGGGAATTTTTATTCTCGAGGCCAGTCACAAAGGCATTGTTCTTGTCAATATCCTAAATCTTGAGGATTACCTTAAAGCGGTTGTTCCGAGCGAGCTCTCTCCTTATACTTTTCGCGAGATTGAGGCTCATAAAGCTCAAGCTGTTGCTGCAAGGACCTATGCCTTGAAAAATTTAGGCATGAATGATGATTTGGGTTTTGACCTCTGTGATACGCCTAAATCTCAATATTACAAAGGAATGAACGCAGAACATCCTCTCAGTAGTGAAGCTGTTGAGCTGACTCAAGGTGAGGTTGCCCTTTATAAAGGGAAGTTAATCGATGCCCTTTATACAAGCACCTGCGGGGGGATGACAGAGAATGTGGAAGAAATTTTTTGGGGGCCGCCGCTTCCTTATTTGAAAAGTACGGAATGTGTTTATGAAAAGCAGAGAGAATGGCTGCTGAAGAGCGAAAATAATATCATGCCCATTTACTTGAACGGAGGAAACATCAGCCAGAAAATTGCCTTTCTTATAAGCTTAAAAGTAGCTCCTCTGGAAACTGATCCGGTTTTTTTCAGAGAGAATGCCTCCTATGAAGAGGCCTTGAACTGGACCAACAGCGCCTTAGCATTGTTTGGAAAAAAGAATGATTCAACTGTCCCCAATCCTCCTCCTCCGTTAAATTTGATAACCCTTGCCCGTATTTTTGTTCATGGATTCGAGTGGCAGGGAAGAGTGGAAAATTTATTGCTGGCAAGCGAGAGAAATTTCATTTTGAAGAATTTTAAAGAAGGCAACAATGAAAAGGGAAACCATCTGGGTCATCTGGCATATCTTGTTCAAACAGGAATATTCCCTTCTTTAAAAGAGACAGAAAACCTGGATAAGCCACTCATGCGCGGAGAACTGGTCATTTACCTGTGGAAAATCCTCCAGAGTTACGAAGGTTTGATTCATTATGGCATTTTTAAGGGTCCTGATGAAGACAGGATTAAATTGGAAGAGGAAGGAGAAGAAAAGGAATTGACTCTTTCGTCCAATGCTTTTCTTTTAAGAAATTACGATGGTGATTACTCTTTTGCTTCTCAAATCTATCTTCTTGGAGGGGAAAACGTCAGGTGGATCGAAAAGGAAGGAAAATTGAATTTGCTTGAGGTAATCTACCCTCCTCATTCAAATATTCTGGATCGAAGTTCTGAATATCACAGCTGGCAGATAAGAAGATCGAGAGAAGAGATGGAGAAAATGATCAATCAGTATTATCCAATCGGTGAACTCAAAGATTTGGTTCCTCAAAGGAGAGGGGCTTCTAAAAGGGTTGTAGAACTTTTAATCGATGGGACAGAAACTCAGGCTACAGTTAAAGGTTTGAGAGTCCGGAGGGTGCTGGGCCTTAAAGAAACGCTTTTCGTTATAGACAGAGAATATGATGAAGAGGGTAACATCACTCATTTTACCTTTTGCGGAAGAGGCTGGGGACATGGAGTTGGGCTTTGCCAGGTCGGGGCATTTGGAATGGCCTTGGCAGGAGCAGATTACAAGGAGATATTGAAAAAGTACTATCAGGGTATTAAAATAAGTGAAATTTATTAATCAGAGAGAGGAGCAGTGGTTTGAATGAAAAAACGTTGAGGGAAGAACTGAGGGAAAACCTCATTAAAATAATCAAGGAAAAATCACTCTCGACAAATGTCACACGCGTTTTAACCTCAGGAAGAACGAGCACTTACTATATCGATGCAAAGATGACTACTCTTGACCCTGTGGGATCCAGTCTTGTGGGGCGGTTAATCCTGGATATTCTCAAGCCCTTTGAAATAGACGCCATAGGCGGCTACACTTTGGGAGCAGATCCTATTGTCAGCGTTGTAGCAGCCTTGAGTGCAGAGACGCACCGGCCCTTGCCAGCTTTCATTGTACGCAAAGAACCGAAGAAACATGGAGAGCGAAAAATGATCGAAGGGCCTTTCAAGAAAGGCTGGAAAGTGGCTGTGGTGGATGATGTGGTGACCACCGGGGGATCTACCCTAAAAGCTTGCCGGGCTGTTGAAGAAGAAGGAGGGGAGGTTGTTCTGGCCCTGACTTTGGTTGACCGCCTTGAAGGGGGAAGGGAGAATCTGGAAAAGGAAGGATACAAATTCGTCTCCCTCTTCACCCGCAATGACCTGCTGGATATTAGTGAGGAGTAAGTAGTAAGGAGTTTTCGTGTCATTGCGAACTTTCGAAGAAAGCGTGGCAATCCAGACCACGTGTCATTGCGGGCATAATACTCATAAAGTGGAGCTGGGATTATAAATAATTTATTATAAATAATGAGGTTAGAGTGTAAAATATGATAAAAAGTCAAACTGGTTTAACAATGGCAAAAAAAACACTGTCCGTATTG
>Ga0209979_1000558_pt1 | contig 49463 bp, 27 predicted proteins | sample AnhtaG_FD_183114 | JGI IMG/M metagenome (GOLD analysis project Ga0209979, IMG submission 183114) | Deep subsurface microbial communities from Anholt, Denmark to uncover new lineages of life (NeLLi) - Anholt_01485 metaG (SPAdes) (version 2) | ecosystem: Environmental > Aquatic > Marine > Oceanic... | reverse complement strand
GAGATCCGGTCTGCACAGCGAAAAAGCCGCCGCAAGGAACTCGCTCGCTTCTATCATTACAAGAAACGTAACCTATTGGCTCCATTGAGACTTAAGCAGAGACGGTGATGTCGGACAGTACAGATATAAACAATATTGTTTCTTGATTCTTGGAAAATATGAGAGTCAGTGTAATTATTAAAGCCAGCACAAACATAAATTTACTAACGACCTTTTTCTCAACTTTTAGCCAAATCAAAGAGAAAAGACCCATAGCGGTAAGCAGACTACCGTAAAACTACAAAACTTACGATTACCCTCTAAAGGTATAGGAAGTGTAGCGGGCGGAGTATTTTTTTGGTCTACCTTCGGAAGCATCTTTGGGAGTTTGTTTGCTGGATTCGTGCTCATTCCTCATTTTGGGATACTTATTCTTGAACTTTTGAGCGTCATTATCTTTCCTTTCTTGGGATACGGACTTTCAATTGTCAGTGGCCCTTTAGTTTCAGCGATTGTTTTATTTTTCCTTCCGGCCTCGCAGAAGATCATGCCAGAGAGTTATAGACCCGGCGGATGGCATCAATGATATAGTCGTTGATCCGCTGGGTGTATTTCGCGCCGACGCGGACCTGGACGAAACGGTCGAAAATATCCAGCGTTTGCCGGCAACTGTCCGGGCCATATTTGATTTTCTTCCCCTCCGGGCTGTTAAATGACGGCCAGTTGGGGTGCCTGGTTCTTTTGTTGATCACGGATTCATGGACGGGCAGCAGAACCGATCCCGTTAGCGTGGACGCTGGAACCTTTCGTTTCCTCAACTCCTGGATACAGCGGTTGCGCACTGCTTTGTCTTTCATTTCGAAATAAACGCCGTAACCAATGTCGCCTTGGGGATCGGGACGGCGGCGCAGGCGAATTCCGGCGATGGTTTCAATGCCATTATAGATGGCCTCTGCATTGCGGCGCAGTTGAGCAAGCATGGAATCGAGCTTAGACAACTGCGCCCCGAGCACGGCTCCGGTAAACTCACTCATCCTGAAGTTTTCCCCCGCGAAGGTTTGCGCCCGGCTGGTACCCACACGGTCAAGAAAGACCCCGTGTATTAAGCCCATATGGTGGAAGCGCGCCGCGAGTTCGTAAATGACCGGATCATTCGTCACTACCGCACCGCCCTCCCCGGAGGTAATCATTTTGTTGACCTGAAAACTGTAAATGCCCACGTCACCAATGGCTCCCAGTATCTTTCCGTGATAAGAGCCGCCAACACATTGCGCGCAATCCTCCAGGACCGCCACTCCGCATTTACGGGCGGTCTTCATTATCGGGTCCATATCACAGGGTCCGCCGAGCAAGTGGACGGCAATAACGGCTTTGGTGCGAGCGGTGATCTTTCGTTCAAAGTCCCTGGGATCGAGATTGAAGGTGCGATCGATGTCGGCAAAGACCGGCAAGGCCCCCGCATGGACCACACAAGTATAGTCCGACCACCAGGTGTAAGCCGGAACAATCACCTCATCGCCCGGCCCAATACCGAGACCCGCCACCGCGCAATCCAAAGCCGCCGTGCCTGAGGTCACGCCCAGCGCAAAGCGGGTACCCATATATTTTGCAAAATCTTCTTCAAAACGCAGCACCTTTGTCGGTTTGCCCGACCCCCAAAAACGGAAAGGAGACCGGGATTCCAATACCTCTAATAGTGCCTCCTCTTCACGTCTATCGAAGAATTGAGGTCCGATGTATCCCGGATCGATGTTCGGCGCCGCTGTTGGTTTCGGCCTTTCTTCAGCCAGGAGCCTCTGCGTACCAAAGCCGGCCGCTGCGCTTGACAGGGCCATACAACTCGTCGTTAAGAAATTTCGGCGGGTGACATTTTGGTTTTTCGCATCTTTGGTGACATTTTGCGTGGTCATTTTCAGCCTCCTTATTCAACTCGCTTTTCCAGCTAAATGCTTTCAATCACTTTGTTCCCAAATAGTCTGTAGTGAACATAGTGAAAGCATATCATAAATATACCATTAAGTCCAGCAGTTCACAACGTTTGTTCCATATCGAGGTGATGGTGATGAGCCTTAATCTGCCAGTGCATTAAGATTGATTTTTTGCCAAGGTAATCAACCTCCCGCGCCGGTGCGTTGCTTAAGGATATAACCGGAGACTGCTTGGACGGTATCGAGCCACAAACCATTGGCCGGGTCCTGAGCATATTCGCAAAGGGCCTTGAGAGTTGACGAGCGAGTGGTCTGGCGTCCCCCTTCGCCGATTTCGTGGCCGCAAAAAATCAGCCATCCTCCATTTGCCACTGTTCTATCGATCAACTGTTTCACCTGCTCGAAGTCTTTGCCGTCCAGCTCTTCGCCCGTCAGTTGTGCCATGTCGCAAAAGGCCGGGTCGTTCGACCACTCGTCCATCCAGCCGCGTCCAGCCAAAAATTGCTCCGCCACCACCGGTACATAGCTTTTGACATTTCGTCCCCGTCCTACAAATTTCTGTCCACAGGGATAGGCAAACGAAACGGGCCTAACGCCGAGCAAACGCTCAATAATATTGTTTGATTCCTCTAATTCAGATCGCATTCTATCTATAGTGTAATTTTCCAGGGCCCTTTCACGAGCAAATGAAAAATTGCCCGAGCAGGGATGAGTTAACGAATGATTGCCGATTTCGTGACCGTTGGCTGCTGCTCTCTTCCATGCGTCAAGCCGTTCCTCTAAACGGTTAATCGAAACATAAAAAGTGGCTTTAGTACCACGTTCATCCAGAATCGGCAAACCGCGGTCAATCTGGCTAAATCGGGCATCGTCAAAAGTCAGACTGATAGCGGCTCGTTTTCCTTGAGGCCAGCGAAAATCCTCCCGTCCTTTTAAGGCAGATAGCTCTTTGTCCTGCAAATTAGATGACGTGCAGCCTGTGGAGGCAACGATAACAAAGCAATACATAACGGTTAGACAAATGGGGATAATTCTCACTTATACTCTCCTTCGATCCTTAAAAAAAACTCAATCAAAAACCTTTCACAAGCTCTATATTATCAAATATCGAATACTTTGCACGACTTTATATGGGAATCCGGGTTTATATTTCTTTCTGTGAAGCTTAGGCAGCAAAGGTGTTTCACAAGCTGACTCCCCTCGAAACCGTGGGGCCTATACTGAATCAATCGGTATAGGCCCCGTATTGACACAAATCTGCTCTTTCAACCGTGCAATTTACATTACCACCTGAATCCCGACTTACAGTGCCAACCGATACAGACGAATATCGTCAAATAACACCATACCGGAACCGCCAGCCTGCAGATTGTTCTTATCGCCGAAACCAATAGAAATCGTATTGACGTTGGCAAGGTTTACGCCCTGAGTTGCAAACTCCTGTAAGTCGATAGTCCATTGGGTCCAGGTATCTATCTGCGCTGCATTAGGATTATCGTGATAGACCACCGCACTGCCGTTGAGAGCAACATACATCCGCTCAGCAGCATTAGAGGCATCACCATAGAACCACAGCGACAATACTCCAACACCTTCTTCAGTCCAATCACGCGGCCAGACCAACGTCATGGCTGCCTCAGAGTACTTGAAATTGTTCTCGTAATAAAGCGGCATCGATTGACCACCGCCGTGAACAATCGTAGTCTCGGCAAAAGGAGGTTCAGCATGTCCTGCCATAGAGCCATTCGTCGGGACTTCCCATCCGTCTATCCATGTACTGAATATCTCATCCGGCGGATAGTCGTTGTAGTCCTCAAAATCCTCCACGACAAGGAAGTCACTCGTGGTAAAACTCCAGAGGTAGCCGACCCACGGACTGCCAGAGTCGAGGTTATTGACCTCATCAACACGCCAGTAATACGTGGTATTCCACTGGAGTTCTCCGGGTTCATAGCTTTCCGAACCGAGATCCCTGTTGCCTCTGTATTCGGGTGAGCTTGTATCGGCGTTTGCCACGGCTTCCGCATCGGCGCCGAAATAGACATCATGCCGAGCGGCTTTGTACCCGGGACTCCAGTTGAGAACATGCATATGAGTAACGTCTATTTGTCCTGCGCCTGGTTTGGGTCTGTTGGCTCTTAAGGGAAGCTGAAGATAGCCTGATGGTATGACCATCCGATCGCCGAAGGGATCTATCCATTCGAGTCTGGCTAACGCACCAGGATTGTATTTGTTCCACTCCATTACGAGAAAATAACCTCTCCCTGCAACGAGTTCGATACCTTTGGTAGTGTATTCCGGTATGCTTTCAGTGTTTGGCCATCTATCGATCAACAACCTATCATCCAGCCATAGTATTCCACTGTTGTTCACATTTATGACAAAGCGATACTCTCCACTGTAAGCAACCTGAAGCTCCCCGGACCACCTGGCTGAGTACTCGTTTGTAGGGATTCCAACAGCAGGTGAGTTTATACCCTCAACATCACCATCAGGCCATTGGAAATCAATCCTGGATTCGGTGCGGACCACTGTAGGCTGCCCGCTCATATCTGGATTGCGGAAGTATTCAGCTTTGACACCATCGTTAGATCCGCCTGAAGTTGCAAATGTCCAGATATTGCCTTTGTTCAATTTCCCCACCGTAGTATGCTCGTCGATACGCCAGTAATACGTGGTTTCTTTTTCGAGCGTACCAGGTTCATATCTGTTCAGCACCATATTCCCGATGAATACACTTGCATCGCCGGCTTCTACAACCGCTTTGTCGGTGCCGAAGTAAATATCGTGCAAGTAAGCGTCTATACCGACTTCCCAGGAAAGTCCCACACCATTTGGATCAACCCATTTTGCTCCGTCACGAGGTCTGGGATCGTAGGCTTCGAGCATGGCGGCAGTGAAGCTCCACACGTTGCCGACAATCGTTGTCCCATCTGCCTGGATTTCATCGATTCTCCAATAGTAGGTTTCACCGGGAGTGATATCTTCTGTATGCCAGTAAAACTCCAAGTCTGTTTGTACCTGGAAATCGGCCTGGGTCAGATTCGGGTCCGTTCCAAGGTACACGGCGTGTGACACGGCATCTTCACCTGCGACCCATTTCAGCATAAGGAAAGAAACGCCCTTGGCGTCATCTTCAGGTTGAGGATTTTGTGCTTTGAGAAAAAAAGAAGCGTCGCCCATAAACAAATCCCACACCTGTGATGCGGAAAGATCGCGAGCATAAATCCTGACTTCGTCGATTCCACCGTTGAGGTACTGATCCTCATTCGCGGGGTTCTTCCCAATATTCACATTCCACTCATTAAGATCAATGCTTCCTTCATGTGATGCCTCACCTTCCAGTTTCCCATCCACATACGTTTTGAGTACACTGCCGTCATAAGTGCCAACTACATGGTGCCATTCACCGTTGAACGAGTTGTCTATCGATATGCGTGTTGCGTGTGGGCCGCCGTCCCAAATAGCGAATATTAACAGATTGGTTCTGTGCTTCATCTGATAGCTATTGTCTTTTGATACATAATGGTTCTGGCCCCCCATCTGCCCTTCAGCAGGTTCTCCAGCATCGACTGTCTTTACCCACGCCGATACTGTCAGCTTGTCGGTAATATTGAGGCTTTCAGCATTACCGCAATCGACATAATCACTTGTACCATTAAGCTGCAACGCCTTTCCAAAGGGCCCTTCGATCCACAGTGGAGAACCATTGATAGTGCCGTCATTTCCACTGCCACTTTGATCATGGACAACCGTACCCTGGCCTTCATCAAAAGACCAGTATCCTACCAGTGAACCTGCATTGCCGACGCTCGCGCCAAGACCCAGCGCCAGAACAAACGAAATAGAAAGTGTCACTCTCGTAAACATAATAAATCCTCCTCTTAGATTAGAACTCGAACAACTTGAGACCAAACATACACAGCAACAGCGTGTCAAGTCATCTGATCACCTCCTTTCGAGCTCCAGCTCTTTCATACGGTTTTTGTTCTGCTAATAGTTAGTCTTTGAGTCTTCTCATCCATTCCGGCCAGTCTTCGGCGGCGACCCCACCAGCCTTGGTCCACGGGCCATTTATGTTGAAATTCCGGTGCCATTTTAGGTGCCATAGACGCTTGAGTCCGACCTTCGAGATCGACGCGTCCATGAACAGACAGTTCACAACGCCATGGTGCCTATTTAAGCAAAATCGCTTCATGTTTGAACTTATGTTGAAGGTAATCTTCTCCCCATCGAACGCCGGGGGCTCGTCGTGTTCGAAAGGACGACCCTCGGCATGAAGACAATCCAAGAACAGTGGTATGTTTCCCACGCCGCCGGGATTGAGTTCTCTCCAGAAGTTCTCAATAGGCCGGGAGAACGCTTCATCAGCGTTTCGGGCATTGTAGGCCCAACCGTTGAGACCGTAGCTGAGCAGAACATCGTCCGGTCCGCGATAGGCCCCGTGCGGAACGGCTCCGCCTTCGTCGTAGGGCTTCGTGGCCAACGGACACAGCGTGATCTGCCGATCGTGGTAGTAGTAGTGACGCAGCGCTGTTGCCCAGTGCCTCTTGTCATTGGTATTGTAGCTGCTGCTCCCGCTGCAGAACCGACCCTCGTAATCGTTGTCATACATGGAGAAAACCAGGCTCCACTGATGCAGATTTGACTGGCACACCGAGGCTTTGGCCTGTTCCCGTACCCGTCTGAGTGATGGCATCAGGATAGCCATCAGCAAGGCAATGATAGCAATGACAACTAACAGCTCGATGAGCGTAAAAGCGTCTCGCTGAATCATGTTTCACCTCCTTTACCTACTGCAAAACATGTCTTTCTTATATAAACGGCGACTCGCCATTTAGCGCTCATGCTCTCATTATACCAGATAACCAGCAAGGCAACTACACAATTATATACCCTCCGAGCTATAGAATCAATAAAAAAATCTGGCTGCACCCCACCCTAACGAGGATGCCTCAAAAAAAAATTGTGGCAACAGAGATTTTAGTATTTGACTTTGAGCTCTTCATAGGTGTCCGTTCTTTCCCGACCGAGATCCTTGAGTTCCGTCATCGAAACGCCGGCGCTCGGAGCGGTTAACAGCCCGTTCAATCCACCCCCATTCTCGTTCCTGAGCCAAGTTGATCTCCTCCGGAGAGCACGGCGCTAGCATGTCGCGCAAACAAGCCTCGTATGTCTTGCCGATACTCTTTGAGGATTTCCTCTCCGAGCCCCTGCCAATCGCCACACCGGTACAGTGCTCGGGCCAGCACAATCTCTCGCAAGGGTTCCAGGCGGTGACGCTCCTCTCGTTGACGGTCGGCAAGCGGCTCAAGTCCCGTCATAACATGGCCTCGCATTCCAGGCTTGTTCAGAAGCCGAGACAGAGGCTCTGCCGCAGTTTGGTCTCCAATCTGTTCAATCGCTAGCGCCAGAGAACGGTGGTGCGAGAGCGTTACGTTGGGATCAAGTGTGTCCAGCTTCTCCAGAATAACGGGCAACGCACGCCGATCATGGGTGCTGCCGAGTGCGAGGATCAGCGCGTCGACCGGCGTTGGCAAGTGTGCATATTCGGCCATGTAACCTTGATAGATCTTCGCATCCCACTCATTAATCTCTTCTATCCGTGCGATAAGTGTCGGCACAACTTCCCGCTCTCCCATGAAACCGAGCAGTTTCGCATAGGCTATCTTGACTTCGCCTGTGGCCGAGGCAAACGCGAGTTTCAATGGCGACCGCGCCTTGTCAGTGTGAGAGAGTATGATTGCCAGCGCTTTACACCTCGTCGCGCGCGACCGGGTCTCATCGCCATACTCACGGACGGCCGCATGAACAAGTCTATCGGGCAGTGGAAAGGAATCCCTGTCCGTTAGCACGTCTTTGGGCAAATTGCCAATCTCAACTAGATGCTGCTGCAACGCCTTGACGTCAATTTGCCTTGGCATACATCCGCCCCTGACTGCCATGGCAGCCGCCACCCCTGCTGCGTAGCCCTGGTTATGCATGTCCAGTTGCATACGGACCATTGCCGTAGCGTCTCGATGCATGCTCATACCTAAACCAGTAACGAGAATGCCATCTAACCCTCGCGGCAACAGACAGCGGTATGGCGTATAACATGTTCCACCGGGTGCTGGATGATTTGCCTTCCGGGTCTGCTCCGTGTGTGGGATGAGGGCAAAGTAGGGTTCGCTCGGGTAACAGTGCGAGTCGTAGTCGCTACCTGAAAGCACAATCGAATCCGGGTATGTGCGACCGGCGATCTGATCCACATAGGAGAGCACGTGATCGCCAATCACGCGCCGACGTTCACGACTTTGGATCAAGGTGCCCATGTCATACGAAGCTGTTGAACTGGTCATGCGTACACCGACGAAGGCCCGCCAGACATCGAGAACGTCCGATTCATCCACCAAAAGGTAGTCCGTATTGACATAGGTCGCTCCGAGGCTACGCATTGGCAAGCCAGCTCCTTGCAGGGCAATGTCTGTTTTATCGCCACCGAACATCGAGTTGGCTCCTGCGGCCACCGCAATATCGGCGTTGCCCGTTGCATCGATGACGACGTCAGCTATGATCACTCCGCGCCCCATGGACGTAGCCACCAGTGCACCCTTAACAACATTTCCATCAACAAACGCTCCACAGCCTAGCGCCCCCAGCCAGATCCTTCCGCCAGCATTCCGGATCTCGTTGCGATACCATTCCATTTTGTATTCCGTGTTGTGCTCCTTGTCGCAAAAGGGAACCTCCTTCGTGAAACCAAGCAGTTGGCCATGGTATGGCCGCCCAATCAGCCCCATGGTCCCCACACCCCCGAGACCTTCCTGGTACTCGACAACGAGAACATCGACCCCGTACCTTGCGGCCCCGATGGCAGCACATGCGCCGGAGGTCCCGCCGCCGATGACAACGACATCTACGTCTGCCAAGATGGGCACGCCGCAAGCGCTTGCAGACACTGCTTTCGTCTCACGATCAGTGGGTCGCAGCCCGCGTAACACTTCGCGGACATCTCCGTTACTGGCGGGCGGCGCAGAACCAGCCTTTACGGACACATTGACCAGAGTACCCGTCTGCTGTGCTTGTTGTGCAGCTGCTTTGCCGACTATGCGTCCAATCCTCTCGAACCTGTCTGGGTGGAGACAAGCTTGCACTTGGTCACGTGGAATATCGGCTGATCCACTGAGTACATAAAGTCGACAACAGCCTTCTGCCCTGAAATGCTGTAGAGGAGGCAGGTTCCCCACGCGCCATCCGGCCGGTGTTGTTTCTCCGATGATCGAATCGGACGGAACAAAGAACAGCTGTTCGGCCGACCTGAGCTGACCGTCGCGATATGTGACGTCCCGCGCTTGTTGCTCGGCTTCTGCCAGAGCGGGAAAGCTCCCATCACCCAGATCCAGATCAAGTGAGTACTCGTAGTAGAAGAGTCCTTGGCCTTTGGCCCTAACCCCAGCCGGTATTTGTCGTGCTGGAACCGCTCCGCGGGTTACCTTGCCCCCAAGAACAACTCGTTTGCAGCGTCGTTTACCATATCCCCAAGGCCGTCGCTTGGCACCGGCCAGCCTGGCGACAACGGCACGGTCTGTAGCGTCGATGATAACCTTGCCTACAACCGCTTGCCGTCCAGCTCGATTGGCAATAACGATTCCAGCAGGATCGCCACCATCATCAACCAGAATATCCGTTGGATAACAACATAGCAAAAAGTCTGCTCCGGCGTCAAGCAGCGCCGCCTCAAGCGTTTGCTTTACACGTATTGGCGTAGTGGTCTGCTTATCAGAGAAGATTCGACTTGTCAACTCACCATGCAGAGTTTCTCCTTCATCGAGCCAGAGACGCATCGTCGCACAGATGTCTTCTCCAAGATACGGGCGAGAGCCAACAAGCAGTACCCTTACACCTTCCTTGGCGGCTTCCGTGGCCGCAGCAACTGCGCCCAAGGTGCCTCCCACAACGACCAGATCGACCTCACGCACAACCGGTATCTGCCGCGAGCTTTGATGCACAGACTCGGCACCGAAGGCCGGATACACGAACAGAGTTAACAGCAGGCAGGCACGGACACATCGCATTTTCGAACCTCTTTTTGCCCCAGGTTGTGCCGAGGAAACGTTCCACTGATTGTTGAAAATGGAATATAACATTTTCATTCCTCAGAATAAGCAATGGCCAACGACCATGTTTAGTGGCGAGATCATCATTCGCTATGGTACACTATCGCGACCGTTAAAGCAAACAAATCCGTTGGAATTTCGTAACCGGTCAGTTATGGGTGGGCGATCAAGCACAAAATGACTCTGATGTTCGTTAAGAACGGAAAGGCTGGCTTGAAGGTCGGGGAAGGAGGGCGATTACTCAATCCATTCCGCAAGCCCTCTCAAGCCCTCTCAAGACGGCCGCTTCAGGCTTTCACTGGATCCTGACTGTTGCATATATCCCGTAGTATGTATGCGTATGTAATGCATACCAGGGGTAAGGTAAGAGCCAATTAGTGACCACTTTCAGTCCCACCGACCTACCTCAAATCAAGCCCTCGAAGGTCGGCGATCGCAGATGACCCATTTCCGTCAGCCCGAAGCAGCGAACTCTGCACCGCCAGCCAGGCAATCGGCATACAGACCCGGAAGGACAATCCACGGGCTTTTGCAGCTTTGCAAATTACACCTGAGTACACCCCTGAGCTGGCGGGTTCAATCAGATTCTTATGTCGGGGTCGGCATGGCCGACAAATCCAGACCCATTTTTCAGCTCAAAATCACAGTTTCGACCTTGGCAACGAGGATGCAGAGGAAGAAGAACACTATTGTCCAGAGACTTTGAGAGCAAGGTCGTAGGTTCGAAACGCGCCCCCGCTATGAACCCCTGGAGACCAAATCCAGACCCATTTTTCAACTCAAAATTTGGCGGTATATGACTGAGAATCCGGACTTTTTTGCGTTGTCGAACTTGCTTTGCGGCATTTTGCCTTGCTTCTTTGCCAGGAATAGCCGAAATGGGCTTCGGAGAATAATTATTCGAGATAAAAGCCACTGTTGGCTTGAGCCTCAACAGTATTTCAGACAAGCCGCGGCTCTTCGATCCGTCATCTTTCGGATGTCACAGGCCTACATATTTCCAGCTCGTTCGAGTTAGGGTTTTGGAAAACCAAAGTCAGGTATTGACCCCGAACCGTCCCAGGTTAATCCGGTGGCGGTCACATCCGTGACTATGGTCGAGTAGTAACCACTCGGTGCACTTGCCAACCTAAATGTAATTGTGCCATCGGTTCCGCTGATGTCGCTGCCCGAAAAATAGACTGTTCCCTCAAGTAGAACCTGAACTGAGACAGATCCTCCCGCAACATTATTGCCCAGATCGTCACCTAAGCCGACCGTAACCAGAAGGTGCTTTGTGTTGCGTTTTCCCCCTTGGGTAGCGTAGTCGATGGAGACGACACTGACAGTTGTTGGTTCTGCTGGCAGGGAGTTGACCGTTATGCTAATAGAATCACTGGCCTCCAGATTTCCGGAATCTGTCACTGAGGCAGTGATGGTGTGACTTCCCACGCTTAGCATTGCTGAGAAATTGCCACCTGTGCCTATGGGGCCATCGATATCCGAGGTCCAGATCAAGTCGGCAGTCAAATCGCCGTCCTCCGAATCGCTGGCTGATCCTGCGAACGTAATACTGGCTTGCGAGGCAAAAGCAGAGCCATCCGCAGGGGCTGTAATGGCAACGACGGGTGGCTGATTGGCTGACTGTTCTACGACAATGTGGCTGGTGTCACTGGCCTCCAGATTTCCGGAATCTGTCACTGAGGCAGTGATGGTGTGACTTCCCACGCTTAGCATTGCTGAGAAATTGCCACCTGTGCCTATGGGGCCAGCGATATCCGAGGTCCAGATCAAGGCGGCAGTCAAATCGCCGTCCTCCGAATCGCTGGCTGATCCTGCGAACGTAATACTGGCTTGCGAGGCAAAAGCAGAGCCATCCGCAGGGGCTGTAATGGCAACGACGGGTGGCTGATTAAGGGGTCCGTCGGGTGTGCCTGCCTCGGCGGCATCCACTAGCCCGAAACCATATAGCGTATCAAAACCTTGCGGCCCCAAATCATCGGCGGTTGATGCCAATCTACCGCGTACATCAGAAATCCCGCTATGAATTATCAGGGCCGCGGTGCCAGCAACATGGGCGCAAGCCATGGAAGTGCCGCTCTCATAGCCATACCAACCTCCTGGAATAGTCGAGTAGATGTTGTACCCCGGTGCTGCCAGTTCCAGGTCCGGCCCTGTGCTGGAGAAATAAGCCCGATCATCCGAACTTGTCGTCGCTGCCACCGCGATGACAGATGAATAGCGAGCAGGATAGATGATATTGTCGCCGCTACCATTCCGTTTTCCGGAATTCCCCGCCGCTGCCACGAGCACGATGCCGGCTGCTGCCGCGCGGTCACAGGCATCATGCACAATCTGACCTGGGTCTTCGGATGACCCGAGACTCATGTTCGCTACTTCCATTCCGTCCTCTACAGCCTGGTCCAGTGCAGCAATAACATCGCTATAAACTCCGCTGCCCGAGGCGTTCAGGACCTTGTAAGCATAAAGGCTTGCTTCCGGTGCAACGCCGACGACCCCCGCGTCCACGTCCCCGTTGTCTACAGCGCCCACGATGCCGGCTACATGCGTGCCATGACCGTGGTCGTCCCGTGGATCATTGTCGTTGTTGATGAAATCCCAGCCACCGGCATAGTTCGCACTAAGTTCCGGGTGTGTGCTGTCAATTCCGGTATCAATGATACCCACCTTGACACCGGTGCCTCTGTTGTTGGAAGCGTGTACACTGCCCGCCCCGATGTGTTCCACACCCCAAGCGTTGGTCAACTCGCCGTCGGCCGCATACACTTTAACATCCGGCTCGATACGAACCACATTGAAATTCCTGCTGAGGGCGGCCACGGCCTGTTCCGGAATCGACGCCGCAATGGCCGGTACCAAATTGTACGTATACTTGATCCTGCCACCGTAACTGCGGACGAGGGCCTGCTCGCTGGGCCCGGGCCGGTCGCGGAACGCGATAAGGACCGGCACAAGCTCCGTTGCGTTGGGTTGATTCTCTGCAACCAAGTCCGTATTTGTAGGGCCGCAGAGTCCTGTTGTACACAGTGCTGCAACACTGACGCAAAGTAATAAAATGTGCTGACGTCTGCTCATGGTACGTTCTCCAATTTATGCATCTTGTTCAACGAAAATGACGCAGGTATTATGATAGATTTTCCAAAAGGTTCATTTCACGACCTACTGGATAACGACATCCTGGGCTCGAAAATCACCTATCACGACTGTGACCTTGTTGCCACTCTTGACGTATTTTGCGGGATTCGCAAAAAAGATAAAATAGACCTTGCCTTCCTTGATATGGCCACCACTTCGTAGTGGCCCGACCTTGGGTGGGTTAGGCACAGCGAAGGCAGCTCCCGTGGCTTGGTCGATTAAACATGGTTTGGTCTTCCGGTCGAATATTGGCATTGCTTTGGCAGCGTCCAAAACGCGAAACCTGAAGTCAACCATGTATCCGACTGCACTGAGCATGGCTGATTCAATCCGTATACCCCATGTTTCTTCGATCATGCTCGCTGGCGAAGCGCCACCAAGTGTGTGCGTCTCCACTGTGGGGTCGAGAACAGGGGTCGGCTGCACCTCGTCTGCGCTGTCGCGCTTTTGGGTGCAGCCGACCAACATAAATACACTCGACGTCAGTATCACAATCGATATAAAGGTTAGACGAAATCTATTCATCGCCTTAATCTCTCAAGAGTAACACATCATCAATCAGTACCGTGGTATATTCATTGTTTTTATCCTTCAAGTTGTTGTATCCGCCAATGGTAATCGTGTGGGCACCGGCAGCCAGAGGATCAGGCAAGGTGACTGTAAATGTCTGCCATCCGGTGGTTATGGAGGGGCCTCCGTTGCCGTTCCCGGTAATCCTGGCGACAAAATCATCCCCGCCATTAAGTACTCGCTCGCCGTCAACGTCCACCAGCACTTCGCTGTTTTCGCCGAACTCGTAATGCTGCGACTGCGTCAGGTTGTATCTGAAGGACAGACTCACATTTCCGCCGGTAGTCCCAAGATCAAAACTCCCTTGCCAGCCGCCGGACATTCCAGGAACCAGGGTGTTATCCACGTCGCCGAGGGTCACCTGCAAAGCACCTTCAGTGGAATTCCAGGCACCGTCTTCGTAGGCTGGGTTGGTCGTGTCGTTGAAGGCGCCGTCACTATAAGTGAAACCGTCGGTACCGGTGTCAAAATTAGCTGAGAAGATAAACGCATCGCTCACCGTTATGCTTACCGTGTCACTGACCGTGTTCAAGCCGTCTGAGACTTCCACTGTCAGTATGTAGGTCTGATCAGCCGTCACATCCGGGGGCGTATACACAGGATTCGCAATCGTTGCGTTACTTACACTTCCGGCGCCTGCCGGCACGATCCAGTTGTAACTCAGAGGATCACCGTCGGGATCTGTGGCGACAACAAACAGTTGGCTTGTCTTGGTGTCCAGAATAGAAGCAGGCGTTGCCGTAACCGAGGTGATGACCGGTGGATCATTGGTCGGTGTCACCGTAACATCTACCGTGCCGCTGACCGTGTCTAAGCCGTCTGAGACATTCACTGTCAGTGTAAAGGTCGTCTCGACCGTCACATTCGGCGGCGTATACACAGGAGTCGCACTCGTCGGGTCACTCACACTTCCGGCTCCGGCCAGCATGATCCAGTTATAACTCAGAGGCAAAGGACCATCGTCGGCGTCCGAAGCGACAACTTCCAGATTACTTGTCTGATTGTCCCCAATAGTAGGATCCGTCGCCGTCACTGAGTTGATAACCGGTGAAATATTCGACTCTGCCACTATTACATCCACTGTGCCGGTGCTCACGGCACCGGCGCCGTCAGAGACTTCAACCGTCAATGTAAAGGTCTGAGTCCCTACCACAACGGGCGGCGTATAAATAGGATTCTCAATTGTCGAGTCACTGAAGATTCCATCAGGCGCTGTCCAGTTATAGCTGAGAGGTGCAGGTCCATCCGTATCCGTGGCTGTAACCAGCAACTGGCTTGTCCCACCGTTGAGCATCACGTTAGGTGTGGCCGTCACCGACTCGATGACCGGTGCAAGGTTGCCTGTTACCGTCACATCTACAGTGCCTATGTCTATGTGGGACCCATCACTCACAGTGACCGTTAACGTGTAGGTCTGCGCTCCCGCAATAAAATCGGGAGTGAAAGTAGGACTCGCACTCGCGGGATCATCCAAGCTTCCGGCTCCGGCCGGCACCGTCCAGGCGTAGGTCAGGGAAGGTGTGTCTGAATCGGTGGCATTGACCTGAAGCTGGCTTGTTCCTGTGTCCGGAATTGAGGCAGGTGTGGCCGTTACAGAGGTAATGACCGGCCAGGCGTCTCCGGCCGTAACCGCAAGATTGGCGCGCATTCCACCGTTGGTTGCCGCAGCATTGGTCAATCCCAGTCTCCGGTCGAATATGGGAAACGTACCGGCTGCGGGGAATGCTACCGTTGCGTCAATCGTCTTGAAGGCCGGAACAAAGGCGACATACTGCTCTTTCGGATATTTAAACGGTTGTCCGTCTTCAGCAATTAACGTCATGTAGCTGCCCAGCAGAAGCGGGCATCTTGTCCGGAGCCCCATATTGAATATCCGGAGCAGCGTTCCGCCGCCAGAGTTGCCCGCGGGCAACACGGACGACCCCGGACTTGCCGGATCGAAGGACTGTCCGTTAACCAGGAAATACTTCGGCTCGTAATCGATCGTACTGGTCATCGCCAAGCCTGGACCGTAGGTGCCTGTGTTCACCGCGTTATGCAAGGCCGGATCAATCTCACTGTAGAAGAGGGTAACGCTGTCCTCATAGACAACATTGGGATATGCCTGTTTGTACGACGTGCCGTCGTACTCGATGTCGGGTAAATCCTTGATCACGGCGCCGTACAGGCCCATCTGCACCTGGACCGCCGGATGCGTGCCGCTGTGGTACACATAGGAACCTGGTTTAAGATTGGTCCAGACATAATCGACTGCCGCAGCATTGCCCGGAGCGGTTTCATGTGTAAATGAACGGATGCGCTGCCTGCCCTCAGAGTCGGTGAACTTCACAGGCGTCATGGTGGCGATTTGGCCATTGATGACGAGGGAAATCGGAATGCTGAGGTTGTTGTCCAGGTGAATAGTCAAATTCGAGTCGCCTGCCGGTACGGTAAGCGTTGGTCCGGGAACGATAACAGTCCCGTCACCGGCCTCGAACGCCGTATCCTGGGCAAAGCCCCACATGGGGATTACCTCGCCGTCCGGCATCGTCTTGGTGGCGACATCGGCCCGCAAGTAGAATTCCGCAGCAAAGCCGGGAGTCGAGGCCACCGTGAAGGCTACCGCTGCAAACAAGAGTGTTCTAATTATCTTGATTTTATTCATGATTTATCTCCTTTATTTTAAAGCCCACCGAAATGATATTTGTCTGGCTAAGGAATCGGTACGCCCGGAGGTTCGATAATCAGCATGGTCATCAAACCGCCCGGAAAGATGTCATTGTTGGTCATTTCCTTTTCGGCATGAGAGTGCCACATGTACGTGTATCCGGCATTCGGATTGTCGCCGCCCTCACCCGGAGGCAGGGCGCCCGAAGCGCCAAGGAACGGCGAGCCGCTCCACATGCCTCCGAACGTCAGCTCTTGCGACGAGGGCAAAGTGACAGGGAAGGGTTTGCCGTGGTCGGGTGCATATTCACCCGGCTCCATCGGGTCACCGGGGGCATGGCCATAGATATCCCAGCCGAGCCCTGCGCCGGTCCACTGGAAAATGGCATCAATGGTGCCGCCCGGGGTGACTGGAAACGTGAAGTCGGACACCCTCAGATCCGCACCGGCACCGGGTTCGCTTTGCAGGAGCCTTCCGTCGCGAGCAATAACAGAGGCGTTATTGCCGTGCGGATGGAGAGGATGAGCATCTCTGCCCGCAGAAATGATTCTCAAAAGCAACTTCTCGCCCGGGTGCATCCTCGGCATGCAGTTGTATGGCTGATTGGGCAGCCACGGTATGCCGGCCGACAGCATCGTATCCGGGGCGTTGCGGCCGTTGATGAACCAGTAAACGGGGAAATAGGTTGTCAGGTCCACCTGATTCATCCGTCCGCGCTCAACCGCCCGGTGTATATCGTCGTCCATTTCCGTCTCGAGGAAAAGGTATTCATGGGTGTATTCCGAATCCGCATGTCCGTATGCACGCGGAGATGCAGGATCAAAACCAGTCGGCCTTACAATCAACGCGCCCACCAGTCCCATTTCGATCTGCAATTCGGGGCTGGTGCCGCTGTGATACATGTAGGTTCCGGGTTGAGAGGCCGTGAACGTGTAGGTGACGACGTCCGTCCCGCCTGGAGCCGCTTCACTGGTGAGAAGACCCGCAGAGCCGCCTGAAGCCGTTACGCCGGTTTGCCCGGGAAAAACAATCGAAACAGGAGGCGGCGAAGCAGGAGGCTTAATCGTAAGCTCATTCCTCAGATGGACTGTTATCGTATCGCCCTCATTGACGATCAGCGTAGGACCCGGGTATTGCATTTGACCGTCGTCATTGGCGTAGCCCCACATCAAGTAGGCGTCACCTTCTCCCGTGTAGATAGGACCTACCTTCGCGGTAAGATCGAATTCCGTGCCGGTGAGTCCATCAATCACGGCGTTCGCCTTCGGCAGGCCAAAGCAGGTAACCAGTGCCACGCTTAATGCCATTAATTTGAAAACTGTTTTATTCATAATTTGTCTCCTTATATCACTCGTATCGTTATGTTTCCTTAATCAGGTCAGACTTTAAGGCGCACTGATGACGATTTCGGTCATCATGCCACCGTAATCTTCCTTATCGTTGCTCAGGAAATTGAGATTTGTGGTGTACAGTGCGTAAGTGCCCGGCGCCACGTCGGTGGTGTCAAAAATCACATCCTTTGCCTCACCGCCACCGAGGGTAAACGACGAAGCCATATAGGAGGTGTCCTTACCGTCCGGACCGCGAAGTAAGCGGGCACCCTGTCCGACCACTTTACCCGGGACCCCGAGCGTCGTGGTAATGGTGAAGAAATGCACGGTGGAAAGACTCGAAAGCCTCAGCAGAATCTTCTGGCCCTGGACGCCTGTAATAAAGGAGTGGATTTTCCGTGAGGGCGTGCTCTCGACACCATACTCGGCCAGCTCGGATCCCGAGGTCCAGAGGACCGCCGTATTCACGGTATCCGGGTATCCCCTTCCGTTAAGCATCGCGTATTTGTCTTCCATCGCCGCGAAGGGAAGCGGCTGAACCGTCAGACTCGCGTCATGGAAGGCCGGGTCGAAACCCGAAAACTGAAGGGGATATTCCACATCATAATAAGTGGAGCCATCGCCGTCGTTGTAGACATACTTGTAGCCTGTATGGTGGGTGAATCCGTTCAGGTCGGTGCCGTCCGGCAGATTGTTCTGCTTGGGCAACACGTACAGGTTTCCGAGCATGCCCATCTGCATGTGTTCCGTGGCCTCCACGTGGCAGTGATACATGAATGTGCCAGGCTCAACCAATTTGTAGTAGTACGTCAGCGTACTGCCCATATTGATCGAAATCGAGGAGGCCGGGACGCCATCGAACACCGCCGCCGCTTGTGGGAAACCGTGAAAGTGCACCGTATGCGGATCGAACAGATCGGGTCTCAACATCATGCCCACATTGCTCAGGCTGAGGAAAACGATCTGGCCTTCCTTGAAGACAAGCGTCGGCGCCGAGAAATCCGCGGCAAACATCCCTACATGCATCACCATGTTATCCGGAACGCCGGTGACGTCAGCGAAGCTGAAGATGTACTGGAATTTTCCATCGGCCATATTCGTGGCTCCGTCGCCAGCGGCCAGATGCACGAAGACGTGGTCGTTATTCGGATTGCCGTCACCGTCGGTGTCGATGCCGTCGGTGTCCGGGACGAATTGCGAGTTGATGTCTCCATACGCCCGCCCGGGACCGAACAGCATCACCGCCACCAGCAACAATATTATGTATTCAATGTTTCTTCTTCTCATGACTTTGCCCTTTCAAAGACAGTCTGTGTATATCGATTGTCAGGCGCCATTATGGCGTCAATTTAACTGCGTAAATTCGTAACTGTGTGGACTCATTGTTGCGATCTTTCTGGTTGTTATACGCACCAACGGTAATCGTGTGGTCGCCGGCAGGCAGGGGGGTGGTGTATGTAAATGTCTGCGAACCCGAGACTATATTGCCGCCTCCGTTGCCGTCGCCCGTAATCCGGTAGATAGAATCATCAGGGCCACCGCCGGGGATTAAAATCCCGTCAATCGACACGAGCACGTCGCTGTATTCGTCGGGCTCATAGTGCCCCGTCTGCATGAACCAGTAATCTAAGGTGAGAGTCACGGTGGTCGCGTATCTGGTTGAGAACGTGCTCCGAAAACCGCCGGACATTCCATTTCCAGCAACCATTGCGTTATCCACGTTGCCGAGACGTATCACCAAAGCCTCTTGGCCATTGCTCCAGTTGCCTCTGGCGTAGTCCGGTTCGCTCGTGCTTCTGAAGGTGTCATCAAGATAGGTGAAACCATCGGGGCCCATGTCAAACGTGTTCGAGATGATTGTCCACTGGTCGGCTCCGATGTCGGGCGGCATCACATACAGCCGATTGTCGCCGTCGTAATCGTTGTGCAGCTCGGGGAAAGCGGAGACGTAAACTCCGCCGCCCATACCGACGGCATTAGAGGTAGAAGTGATATGATAGTTGCCTCCCCTGTCGATCTCGTTGAATCGTATGGTTATGAAATTACCACCTTCATCAAGGACCGCGGCCGCCACCAGTGTGTTGTTATAGGGACCAGCGAACGCCGGGTTGCCCGGGATATTGGTGCCGTCGTTGTAGTCGTTGCCCGATGAATCAGTGAGACTGGTCAACAGGCAGTTGTCCGGATTGAGCACCTGCGTCGGCGAGACCGGGTTCAGGACAGCCAGATCCCATACCGGATCGCTCGCATTCGCCACCAGACCGCCCTGAAATTCATTGAGAGAAGCATCCCAATAGAATGAGCGGTTGCCGTAGATGATGTCGTCGGCCAGAACAGGATTACTGTACTCCTGTCCGGAATACGACGCAAGAATGGGGCTGTGCAGCGCGCTCACCACGCCGGCCGGCTGCGGATTCGACTGTGAGAAGTCGCCTGCCGTGAAGGCATTCGCGGCTGTTGCCGAACTATCGTTGTTTGCGATCGTGTTGTCGATAATTCTCACATTCACCGCGTCGTAAAGGAAAATCCCACCGGCGGCATTGGCCGCAACGTTGTTGACAATCATGTTGTTGAATATGTTAAGGGAATGCCACTGATCTGGGTCTCCCGGATTGTCGGCAACGTCCTGGCCGTTCACGGCATTTGCACAGATACCGGCGCCAAAGCCGGACCCCGCAAGGTTGCCTTGTATCAGATTGGCGTTGACGGTCACTGAACCTGCACCGGCACTCAGTTGTGGAGGAGCTGCCGGGTTGAAAGTTGAGGCGATATAGACGCCGCCGCCGTCGCCACCGAGCTCTCCGCCGTAGAAGACTTCATTGAAGACAATCTGGTTACGGGCAATCAGACCTCCGTCACTGAGACCGATGTGGGCGACTCCGCCTCCGCAGAAGCCTGTGAAGTTGCCCATGATGAGGTTGTCCGTGATCTGGTAATGTGCAGAACCGTCATGTATCGTCACACCGCCGCCCCCGGTGAGACCACCGTTCTTGACGATGTGGTTGTGATGAATTTTAACATTTAGATTCGCGGTAATTCCGGCCTCTCCCTGGCCGATGGTTATACCGCCTCCGTGGGTACCCTGGTTGCTCTTGACTTTGTTGTTGAGGATTTCGAGGTAGTCGGCGTTTCCGGCCGCGTGGATTCCACCACCGGCAGAGGCGCCCGTGATCTGCAGACCGTCGATAGTGACTGAGCTGCCTGACGTCAACACGCCCGGGTTGGCATACACAAGGATTCCGACAGGTTGCGTTGCGTCAAAAATGGCAGCGTCGGTAGGAATCGAGCCGTCGGCGAACAACTGATTAACCTTGGCGTTCCACGAAGTCACTTTCTCAGACGGTACCGGCATGGCATTGAGGACGGTCGATTCGGCGCCTGAGCCTTGAAGCGTCACAGGTTTGTAAACGATGGGGTTCTCCCAGTAAGTCCCGGGCTCGATGATGATCAAATCGCCGGGGCTTGCGCCATCGATGGCATCCTGAATGGGTGTATTCGGATAGAACGAACCACCTTCTACGTGGACGACACCGCCGGTGGGATTGACGTGAAGGGTTACACCCAACTCGGTGGACCGTCCGTTGTCGCCTCTTGTCACGTGCACGGTGCCCGTACTGACGGAAGCAAAGTCAATAGTCGCTGTAATGGCTCCGTCGGTCCACGAGACATCCGCTGGATCCAGAGCGACACCGCCGACCGTGACCGTTCCTTCATCCGTTCCGAAGCCGAAGTTCCTTTGGATCAAAACAGGCGAGCCGGGGGTATCCGGATCGTAGCCCGGATTCGGAACGTTTTTGAGGCCCACGGAGGTTATTGTCACTGTGGCTGCGTCCGTGACTACCACCGGCCCGCCATCGGGACCTTCAACCGACTTGATCACCGGCGTGCCGGTCGGCGGCTCGATGTCGAGCTTGCGATTGGGATAGCCGACGAAGGCCGCGACGGGGACCACCGGCGTGTCAAGGTACGTGGTGGACGCCGAATTGAAGTTGAACGTAAAGGGAGACTGACTGAAGTCAGGGTCAAAATACGGGTCGATGATCATATTCCCGGGATTTGCCAGATCGGGAATGGGCCCAGGGTGGTTGATGACAAAGGTCAGCATCTGCGGCGCAACACCGCTCGGCGCTGCAATATTGACTGTATGGTTCGATGGAACCATCGCGTTATACGCGCCGAATTCGTCACTGTATACCCTGGCAACCTCGTTCCCTTTCCAATCCTGGAAGGAGATGGGCAACCAGGAAGGCGCCGATTTCTCTCCGCGTATCGGGCTGGTCGGATCGAACTCTGCGGCAAAGTCGTTGTTTATGAAACCAACTGCTCTGGCCGCCTTGGGAACGTCCGTGAAGAAGAAGAATTCCGCCACTGCGTTCTTAGTGATAGTGACTCCAACCAGTTTTCTGTCTGCCAGAGGTCTGGTTTTACCGGCATAGAAACAGGGGACCCCCGGAAACAGGGTCAATTCGGCCGGTACCAGGTGTGGATCGCCCACGCAAATAGGCGGCAGAAACTGTGGACTCGGAACATATTCATCACCGAAATCGACGTTCTTGTCTTCTTCCTTTACAATTTCATACCCCAGGGGTGTTGCCGCCTCGACGATATAAAGACCTGAGGGAAGACCCTCAACTTCGGCGCTGCCGGAGGCGATACCGCCCGGGAAGTACGAACCAATTGCATATCCACCGTCAAACACGCCGGGGCGAATCTGATTCCACGTACCGAAATTGTCAAAGCCCGGGGCTATTTGCTGGCCGTGAACAGTCACAGCCTTTCCGATCGACCCGCTCGGTTTGTTGTCGTCCCAAGAGTCGGTGGTTACGATCTGAATGGCATCGCCCGCATTGAAGATGTTGTTACTATTGCGGTCGACATCCTCAGGCCCGGGCGTACCCCCATTCTCCCGCCAGCCGAATGGGTAGTTATCCACGTCGGTCAGCGTGGGTCCGTCGCCCCCAATCAAATCGTCGATGACTCCGTCGCCATCTTCGTCCAGGTAGAGATTGATCTGCACGCGGGGAATACCCGGCTCCCACCCTTCGGCAACACAGTATCGAGGATCATTTTCGGCCCTGGTGATGGCATAATAGACCATTCCGGATATGCCGCCATTATTGACGAGACCCTCGTATACGTGCTTGCCCCAGTCAATAATATTTGTCTGGCTAAGGAAAAGGTGCATGGCCTGGAGAAGCCCTTCACCTGGCGTAGTCGAGACGAAAGTTCGTGAGAGATTGTTCCCGGTATTGGGATTGATGATTGGAGTATCGAAGTCGGTGAGCCCTGTGACGGGGTCCGTGGCATACTGCCCCTGTGGATTGAGCTTGTCGCGTGAAGGCATATTCCAGCCGTCATCCGGCTGAATCTCACCGCCGGCATCGACAATCGCCGTCAGACCGGTATCTCTGAAACGGGCGAAGTCCACCTCGGGCACAAGCCACTTGAAAAACGGAAATACCGTTTCAAGCGAGTATTCACCAAACACATCCGTCGGCTGGGCCTGGTAAATCCTACCGTCCCGGAAACGCAAGTTCATGTTCTGCCCCGGAATACCCACCTCGTCCGGGTCCCGGAAACCATCCTGGTCGCTATCGTAAAATACGGACCCCTCAAATGTTCCGAACCATCTGAAGGCCAGGACGTTGCCGAGATTGACGGGTCCCCCGCCGGGCGGAACGGTCACCTGATTGAATCCAAAAACGGAGACAAGATCCCCATCCCAGGTTACCAACTCATAGGTCCCTTCCGGAACATTATTGATGGTGAACTCGCCGGTTTCGGGATCGCACGGCGCGGTATAAAGCCCCTCCTTGGAGAAGGGGTCATTTAGTCCTACCCACGCACCTCCCACCGGCGGGCCGGGGAAGTAGCCCTGCAGATAGGGGGGTGGGCTGAAGTGATTGTACCGGACCGTTCCTGTGATCGTACCGGTACCTCCCATTGGTAGGTTGTTAAACTGCTTCACGAATCCGATAAACACGTGCATTGCGGCCGGCCCAAGCTCTACAAAAAAAGCTGGCTCATTGGCTTTCACCCACGCATCGACAACCTTTGTTCCTTCGATAGTCGAGGTCTGTATCCAGCCGGCGCCTGTTGGTGGAATCACCTGAACACCATATTTGCCCGGCGGGATATACTTTATCGTCGCCTCGCCGTTCTCATCGGTTGTGATGACACCGTCGCCCATCTCGGCAACAACAGGAGCGCCGTCGACAATTACAAAAGACCCATCCGGATTCTGCTGATAGGTCGTCCCGAGGGGGTTGCCGAAGGCATCCATCATCTCATGGCCGGCCGCTTCAGCGATCACAACACTAAAACCTGCGAGACCCGCTTCTCCAGCGTCGGGCGCGTTATTGATGGAATGGTTGTCATGGAAAGCTAAGACCGTGATCTGTGCCGTCGGTATTGGGAATGGATTGACAACAACTGTCACCGCAGCCTGGTTCACATCGACAAGCTGGCCGCTCATTGCATGACCCACATCCGGCAAGACGGAGACTATGTAGCGCTTGTCAGGCGGAACATTGATATTCGCCACTGATGTGTCACTATGACCCTTTAAAACCACCGGAGCATAGCTGTTGTGGATATCCACGGCCAAACTGTTTGCTACAGCGGCCCCGGCGATGGTCCAATTGGTATTGTCCTCCTCAACGAGCCAGCGGTACCCGTTTACGGGGGTGCCGCCCGGCTCCTGGACCGTGAGTGTCAAACCAAACAGATTTGACTGAATCACAAACAGAAGGAAGACACCCAAAATTGATAATTTCCATAATCTTTTCCTTTGACTGTTCATAACATTGACCTCCAAAAATACTTGTTCCTTTCAACTACACTCATTCAGGTTCGACTCAACAATTTTCCAAACACATAACTTTTATTGGTCAGCTATTAATCACATTTGATAAAAACCATGCAATAGGGAACATCCTTAAAATTGCTGCGTAATTGCTTAGACTTCGATTTGTTTTTTGAAACTTAATCTTGCTTATGTAGAACTGTGTTGTTATCCATTTCTTTTGACTAATCACAATATATAGATCTCCAATTCATCTTTTCCTTTGAGTGCAATCATTAAGATTCAAATCGATAATTCTCCAAACACATAACTTTTATTGGTCAGCTATTAATCACATTTGATAAAAACCATGCAATAGGGAACATCCTTAAAATTGCCGCGCAATTGCTTAGACTTCGATTTGTTTTTTGAAACTTAATCTTGCTTATATAGAACTGTGTTGTTATCCATTTCTTTTGACTAATCACAATATATAGATCTCCAATTCTTCTTTTCCTTTGAGTGCAATCATTAAGATTCAAATCGATAATTCTCCAAACACATAACTTTTATTGGTCAGCTATTAATCACATTTGATAAAAACCATGCAATAGGGAACATCCTTAAAATTGCCGCGCAATTGCTTAGACTTCGATTTGTTTTTCGAGATTTAATATTGCTTGGATAGAACCGGGTTATTTGGAATTTTTTATCAGTCAGAGGTTCCTTTTGGTTAATCTGTTGAACTTCCAGGAATTGAAAGGGACTACAAGATGGGATCGAAATCATAATTTAGCGTGCAGGAAAATTGTAGAGTTGTCATTTGGTTTTAGGACCCGCAAGGTGGCGATCGGAGCGATGCAGCCCTGTGTCCTTTCGCACCCGCAGCGCGAGGCTCCTCACCGCCAATGAGTGTCGGTTCGCTTAAAAACAGGAAATCCACACAAAATGGAAGAAGGTCTTTCCACTTGAACTGCGTGCCGGGACAGTACGTGATGCGAGCATATAGGCACTTTCCCCATTACAATTAAGAGTTTTACCTATTGTTATGAATCTTCCGGAGGAATATGATTTGAAAAATATAATGATAATATTGCCTTATGATGCATAATATTCGCTTGATAAAAACGGCAGCATAATGATAAAGTTACTATATATTATTAGTTTGTTAGCACTGATTTCCGCTGGAGTTCTGTTTGTGCACTGTGGAATGCTATTGTTGCAGGGTGTACCTCAGGATAAGAACAATCCTGAAATCTCCATTTTAGAAAAATTTCAAACGCTCCGGAGTTTGAGCAAGAAAAACAACCAGGTTGCCATTCCTCCACTTGTTAAACAAGCAACGGCTTATGCCCTGTATCTAAATCCTCCCGAACCGCCGGCGCCCCAAAAAATCCCACGGCCCCAAAAAACTGTCCATAGACCTCTGGTTACAACACCAAAGTTTAGGCTTTTATCAACGAGCTACTATCGTTCTAATCCCGAAAAGTCTTTAGCGCTGGTCTCGGAGCCCGGCAAAGGAGATCATTGGATAAAAAAAGGTGAACGTCTGGGACAGTTTGTGGTCGAGAGTGTTGAAAAGGGGGCTATTATCTATCGAGATGGAAATCAGTTGCGTGAAATGAAAATTACAATAAAGGAAACGGTTCAATTAGCGCAACTTAAGTCTAACATGTCGGTATTGACTCAGACTATCAAGCCTAATTTGAGGCTCTTAAATGCCTCACAATCGAGAGATGTGGAATAAGAATGCCTAATAAACCGATAGCTCACGAACATGAATGATACAGTAAAGCTGACTCTTGCATAGAGACGGCTCTGGTCTGAAGGAAGTAAGCTGCTGTTAATGAATACAAGTAAAGCAAAAACACAACATAAGCATATTATGAGCAAGCCATCAGGACTTTTTTTTTTATGCATTGTCCTGGTGACTCTCATCTTTACAGGTTGTAAAACAACTCCTCCTAATCAAGGCGTCACTATTTTCGGAACCAGCGTTCAGCAGAGGTATGTTCTATATCATTTAGATCCCGAGCAATGTAACGTTTTGTTGGGTCCACTCGGTTTGGAAGAAGCTAAATACCTATCGTATTCACCGGAGTCCAACATTCTTGTAGCAAGGGGCACGCCTGAGCAACTGAAAAGGGTAGAGCTGGTTCTTGACGTGGTTGATTCTCATGAAGATTATTGTATCGAGAATCTTGGCCCCGCTTCCATCGTGAGGACTTTACCCTCCAACGAGCAGATTGCGATGGCCCTCGGTAATATAAACATAGGGACATTTAACGAGCCTCCTGTCAATGACGCAAGCTCGCGTGCAATAATCGATGTACAGGGAGATTCAATAGTGGCATTTCTTCCGGTCCGCTATCGTGACCAGCTTCATAAGCTGCTGGCAAGCAACGACATAGCGACATATTTCCAAAAGACTGTACAAACTCAAAGTGAGCCGGATGAGCACTTGCCTGAGAAACTTAGTAACACCATATCCACATCTTCTCAATCCAAGACGACCAAACAAGAAACCGAATCGAACTATGTGATCATTACCGGTATGGCCGAAAATGAGCAGCGATCCGATAAATCCGTCCTGCCGATGTCTGCCGCAGCACAACCTACGACGGGTTTGACTTTAAGTGAGACGACTGCTTCCTCTGACTCAGATACCGAGGACAAAACCGCTGAAAACTCATCATCAGAAAAAATAGAAAACGACAGCGAACCGCCCAAAACCGTTAAGATTATTTTCAAACTCGCTCCAAATGATCCCGAGAGTGATGAAACAAAAGTTATAACAGATAAAGCCATACCAGATAACGGTGAAGACCTTCTCGACATGACATTGCCTGAAACGATAACATTGATTCAGTTACTGGATCTTGCGGGCAAACACATGGGCTTGAATTATGTCTATGATCCTCGGTTGATCAGCAATCAGTCAATTGCCCTCAAGCTGCACGGCAACCTGCAGGGTGAAATGAAGGTTAAGAATCTTTATGCACTTCTGGAAACAGTCCTGGGTTTTATGGGTCTTGCAATGATAAGACAGGAAGAGAACCTTGTGGCTATCGTGCCAATAGACAAAGCCTTGCAGACCCAACCGGAACTTGTTGATGCCAAGAATAACACCGTTCAAGTCGGTGATACGGTGGTAACCCGTGCATTTAACATTCGATATGTTAATATTCTCAACGTAATAACTCTATTGCAGGATATGAAAATAAGCGTCGCGGTCACAGCCTTGGAGAAAGCCAATTTGTTGTTGGTCACGTGTCATGCTGATCGAATGAAGCGTATCGATCAGCTTGTAGAGATGATAGATCGCCCGGGAAGACCAACAGAGTGTCGGTTCCGACGATTATATTATACCACAGCAACTCCTCTTATTACGAAGATTCGTACTCTCGCGCAGGAACTTGAAGGGATTGCTATTGCGACAACATCGGTAACTGCCAAACGTTCAGCAAAACCGGTCATAGCTACCGCCCCCAAGCCTGCTACGTCTACAGGCAGGAGGCCGGTGTACCTGGATACCGACGAAAGAACGAATCGTATTTTGATGATTGGCTTTGAAGAAGAGCTGACTCTTATAGAAAAACTTATCGATACCCTCGATGTCGCTCAAGCGGATCCTCGATCTCCAAGCATCTATAATATTAAAAATATTGACGCAAAGCAAGCATTAGATATGCTCCAGAAACTGGAAGTTCTCAAAACCTCCGGGGGGAGTGCTCCTGTCGCAGAGGCAGGCTCCAACGATAATGAATTGACCGGGGAGCCATTGGTTGTAGTTTTGGAGGCAACAAATCAGTTATTGGTCAGAGCCACGCCCAACCAGCACGCCCGAATTAGTGAATTTCTGAATTATATCGATGTCACCCCTGAAAGCATAAGGATTTTAGCATATTATGAAATCAAATGTATCAAGGCAAATACGGCAAGACAAATACTTGAAGAGCTCGACTTTGTCAGTGCTGGAGCTGTCGTGCCAACCGTTGCTGCTGGACCAAACGAACCTGTAATTTCTCAATCGCGTCGGATTCCCGACGAAAAAACAGCGAATTTTCTTACGGACAAACCTCAAGCCGTCGTGAGTGAATTAACCAATGCACTTTTAGTGAAAGCAACAGCCGGACAACATGAACAAATTTCTGACATTATCCAATACATAGACAGGAAGATACCTGAAGAAGTGCTGTCCTATCAAATATATCCAATCGAAAATTCTTCTCCGGAACATATTTCGGGCATGCTGGAACGACTCCTTGTAGAGACAAAAGAAGACAAAGAGGGTAAGATTGAGAAAATTGCAAATACGCAAGAGCGAATAACAATAGTGGCTGATCAAAACACATATTCGTTGATTGTCTATGCCAGCCAAAAGAATCAGGAATGGATAGAAAGTTTAATAAACAGACTTGATAAGAGAAGGCCTCAGGTGCTTATTGATGTCACTCTTGTTGAAATCACCAGAACAGATACCTTCGAATATGACCTTAATCTTGTCGCCAACGCAAGCGACGCGGTAGTCGGCAATATTGTGATCGATTCGATCCAGAACGTCGATAGCGGCTCACGGCTGGAAGCTGGTTTTAATCTCCTGGATCAGGATGGCAATCCGACGGGACAGACAAAAGCTTTTTATAGTGATGAGAAAGTGCAAGCGCTGTTGACCGCTATTCAACGGAAGAATTATGGCCGCGTTTTAGCAAAACCAAAAGTATTAGTTGACGACGGACAGGAAGGTCAGATCGTAACAACCGATGAGACCACGTACGTAAAAGAGTCGATTCAGATTCCCCAGACAGGAACTCCGATTACAACACGCGACTTTGTTCCCATCCAGGCAAGCATACAGCTTCAAATCACTCCGCATATAAGCGAAGGTGATCTGTTGCGACTTGATGTTCACCTCTCACGCGACGATTTTGGAAGCAGACCGTTGTCTGGCGCTCCGCCTGATAAAGCCACCAGCGAAATCACCACAACAGTTTTTGTGCCGGATGATCATACCATAATTCTTGGCGGCCTGGTGAAGCTGAATCAAAGCAAGGGCAGTTCTAAAGTCCCTATCCTGGGTGATATTCCTCTCATAGGTGGGCTCTTTAGAAGTGTCGATAACAGCGACGTCGAAAAGAAACTATATGTATTTCTCAAGGCCAACATCGTCAGACCTTATGAAGAATCCAGATTAAAGGACTTACAGACAATATCCGAAGAGCATCAGAATGCCTTTGAGAAATCAGAGTCAAAATTCCAGAAAATGGAGGACTTTCCGGGGATACCACCTGATCCTATGCAACCTGAGCGTGTATTGAAGGATTATAAGTGAGTGAACTTTAGCCAAAATCCGGAGATGTAATAGTAATAAGTAAAGAAGTGAGGCCGGTAAGTATCTACGGACAGTGGCTTCGCGGCGTATTACGTATCCATAGTTCCTGGGCTACCACCTGAGGTGTTTTAAGGTTATAGAAAAGACGGATAGAGTTAAAGTTAAGGAAATGGGCAGAGCAGAAAGGTAATAAGGAGAGAAATAGGACGAAGAAACTGCCAATGACTTGTACTCAGGCCGTACGGTACAAATATTCAACAGCAATTAAACTTTTATTCTTTATAAATTAATATTTAATGGTTCATAAAATATATTGAAAATACTTTAATCAGAAAAGAATAACAGACACCCATCAGAAATATATATGGAGCGATGCTGAAAGAAATAGTTCTGTAGAATGTTGAGATATGCTGGAATTTTTATTATCCATCCACTTAACACCACTCTCGATGTCAAACCTCATCCACTCCTGTATTTTGTACTCGAAACGCAGCGACGAACCCAAAGTTACGCGGTCGTTGGCACCGCTTTTACCGTTCCTATAGTCAAATCGGAATCTGGGAATAGAATTCCTGCACATCAGTCTTCTGAGAACGTTCAAAGAAGGGCCTTCAATGGCTTAGAACGTATGCCAAAGCCTTGGAGGAAAAAGGCATTCCTATGTTCATTTAGCTTCCGGCCAGTTCTAAAAACACAAAGGGCGATGCTGCTACAATTCGTGTGCTGGTCAAATCAAGCGCCTGCAAAGTAACTCTTTTTACCTTACCTGACATGGAACAAAAAATAAGGAAATTCCTTATTGTGAATCTCCAAAACCCCTATAAAATGCGATAAATGGGCATCCAACGCGTTCGACCGTATGTCGCTATTTTTTTTGTTTTATTGCCCAACCCATATGTGGATGGTAGAATATAAGCCACCTGCTATTTGGGAGCAAAGGAGTGCCAAAGACGAGACAATAATCAAGGTATGAAGGTTCTAAAATGGGCCTTAAGAAAAATATAAAGCATGCTTGCCTGGTTATTGATTTAATTCATGTGTCGGCGTACCAACTCGAACAATTTAAGACCGTAAAGGACTAAGATGCGAGAAAAAGTTAGAAAAACAGGAATCGATGTTATAGGTAATGCCCCCTGGGGTACACACTTCTGTCAATTCTACGAGACAAAAGAGGATCTGATTAACATCTTGGTACCTTATTTCAAGGCAGGATTAGAAAATAATGAATTCTGTATGTGGATTACTACAGAACCCCTACACGTTGAAGATGCAAAGCGAGCGTTAAAGGAGAAAGTAAAAGACTTAGATGATTATATTAAAAAGGGCCAGATAGAGATACTTGACTACCGCCAGTGGTACACCAGGTCAGGGCATTTTGATTCTGACCAGGTATTAGAAGCTTGGGTTGAGAAAGAGCAGCATGCTCTTGAAAAAGGTTTTGAGGGGCTCCGTCTTACAGGAAATACTTTTTGGCTGGAGAAAAAAGATTGGAAAAACTTCAAAAATTATGAAGCAGCTATAAACAGTGTTATAGGCAAATATCGAATGTTGGCTGTTTGCACTTATTCGCTCGACAAATGTACCGCTTCAGAAATAATAGATGTGGTCAGTAATCACCAATTTGCTCTGGTCAAGCGGCAGGACAACTGGGAAATTATTGAAAGTGCTGAGCACAAGAAGACATCTGAGGCGCTGAGACAGAGCGAGGTCCGCTATCGGGCGGTCGTTGAGAGCCAGACAGAACTGATTGCCCGATGGCTGCCTGGAGGTGTAATCACCTTTGTTAACGATGCCTACTGCTCCTACTTCGGTAAAAGCCGCCAAGAGCTAATTGGGCATAGCTTTATGCCCCTGATTCCGGATGAAGACCATGAGAAGGTCCAAAGACAGTTTGACTCCCTTGATCGTGAAAATCCCGTCAAAACGTACGAACACAGAGTTATCGCGCCGGATGGTAAAATCTGCTGGCAGGAGTGGACCAATCGAGCCATATTTAATGAGCGGGGCAATCTGGTGGAGTATCAGTCTGTAGGCCAAGACATTACTGACCGCAAGCTTGCGGAGGAAGCGCTGCATGAGAGCGAGGATAAGTACCACGCAATTTTCGCGCAGGCAGCAGACTCGATTGTACTCATTGATCCGGAGAACGGAGCGCTTGTGGACTTCAACGACAGGGCGCACGAGAGCCTTGGCTATACCCGCGAGGAATTGCAAAAGCTCAAGATACCAGACTTTGAGGCCATTGAGTCTGCCGAGAAAGTTAGAGAACACATTGAGAAAATCATCAGGCAAGGGGGCGATACTTTCGAGACGAAACATAGAACAAAGAGCGGGGAGATACGGGACGTTCTGGCAAGCAGTAGGGTTATTTCCATTGGTGGGAAAGACTTCGTTCAGAGCATATGGCGTGACATCACTGACCGCAAAGACATGGAGGCACAACAGCTATTTGCCGGGAAAATACTGGAGCGGATAAATCAGAAGGGTGAACGCCAAGATATAATTCATGATGTTCTGAGGCTTGTAAAACAATTCACCGGTTTTGAAGCTGTGGGAATCCGCTTGAGAGAGGAAGATGATTTCCCCTACTTTGCAGTGAATGGTTTCTCAGTTGAGTTCGTTGAGGCCGAAAACTATCTCTGCGCTCGAGATGAGAACGGCGAACACATTTATGATTCGCAAGGCAATTCGTTTCTGGAGTGTATGTGTGGCAATGTTTTATCCGGGCGCACAGACCCGGCTTTGCCTTTCTTTACCGAAGCAGGTAGCTTCTGGACCAACAGCACTACTACGTTGCTCGCATCCACTTCAGAGCAAGAACGCCAGGGTCGAACACGAAACCGCTGCAACAAAGCGGGCTACGAATCGGTGGCCCTTATTCCGCTGCGTTCGAGCGACCAGGTTGTAGGACTGCTGCAGCTAAACGATACCCTGTGGGGACGGTTTACGCCCGAGATGATAGGCTTTTTTGAGGGGATTTGTGCCAGTATAGGCATCGCACTGGCAAGAATCAGGGCCGAGGAAGAAGCGAAGAACCTGGCGAAATTTCCTTCTGAAAACCCGTTTCCCGTCTTGCGTATAACGCGGGATGGGACCATATTATATTCCAATTATACCGGCTTGCCCTTACTAAGCAAGTGGGAGCGACAGGTTGGTGAGTCCGCACCACAGGATTGGTGCCAAATGATTAGCGATGTTCTCGATTCCAACCGGAACACAATCAAAGAGGTTAAATATGGAAGTCGTGTCATCTCATTTGTGCTCGCTCCGGTGGCTAAGGCAGGTTATGTCAACATATATGGACGTGACGTGACAAAGCAAAAAGAAGCTGAGCATGCACTTCGAAAAGCCCACGACGATTTGGAAGAGAAGGTCCAGCGTCGCACCGCAGAGCTTTCTGATGTTGTCAGTGCGCTTCGAAAAGAGGCAAGAGAACGAAGCCTTGCTCAGCAGGAACTACAGCAAAGTGAGGCTCGACTCCGGGATGCACAGCGAATTGCCCATATAGGCAACTGGGACTGGGGTATTATCAATAACCAACTGTGGTGGTCCGATGAAGTCTATCGCATCTTCGGAGTAAAGCCGCAGGAGTTTGAAGCCACCTATGAAGCCTTTATATCGTATGTACACCCGGATGACCGCAAATTTGTTAAACAGTCAGTTTATGAGACCTTGTATGAGTATAAACCGTACAGTATAGATCATAGGATCGTTCGCCCGGATGGTACCGAGCGGATTGTGCATGAGCAGGCCGAGATAATTAACAATGCTGATAATAGTCCCATCAGGATGAAGGGCACTGTACAGGACGTAACAGTACAAAAGGAAACAGAGAAAAAAATTCTTGATAACCAGGAACAGCTTAGGTCTTTAACTGCTGAGCTGTTACTGTCAGGAGAACGAGAACGGCGTAAAATCGCAAGGGATCTGCACGACTCCGTCGGCCAGATACTCGCTTTCTCAGACCGAGAATTAGGAACTCTGCAGAAATCCTCACCAGAAAAACTCATGGAGTCCCTGAAGGAAATTAGACATTATATCAAGCAGGCCATAAAACAAACTCGAACTTTAACCTTTGACCTGAGTCCACCGTCACTTTATGACCTCGGTTTTGAAGCTGCGGTCGAAGACTTGGTCGAACAGTTTTCTCAAGAAAGAAAAATCAAATGCTCCTTTGAGAGTTACGATCATCATGAGCCGTTATCTGACCATGTAAAAATCCTTCTTTATCGCTCTGTTCGCGAATTACTTATGAATGTGGCCAAGCACAGCACAGCAAAGATGGTACGGATTGCATCATCCAGAGTCAATAATGACCTCCTGGTCACTGTGGAAGATGACGGAACAGGATTTGATATATCTAAGCTTAAGCCCAAATCAGGCAATTCGAGAGGATTTGGTTTGTTTAGTATTCGCGAGCGATTGAGACATGTAGATGGTCAACTTGACATTCAATCGGGTGATGGTAAAGGAACCAGGATTACGTTGCAGGTACCGTTAAAGATAAAAAGTTAAAGAAAAGAAAGGTCAGATTATGAGCATCCGAATTATATTAGCTGATGACCATGCCATTGTACGTCATGGCTTGAATAGATCTTTCCAGCAGGAAAAGGATGTAGAAGTAATCGCCCAGGCCCAAAATGGACGTTCCGCTGTGCAACTTGCCAAGGAATTGTCGCCGACTGTGGTTGTGATGGACATAGGTATGCCTGACCTTAATGGTATAGAAGCGACTCGTCAGATTACCAGGGAATCTCCTCAAGTTAAGGTTATTGCCCTTTCTATGCACTCCAGCAAGAGATATGTAACAGAAATGTTTAAAGCCGGGGCATCAGGCTATTTGCTCAAGAATTGTGACTTTGAAGAATTAGCTGATGCTGTCCGGATTGTAGCTGGGGGCAAAACCTATATCAGCCCTTCTATATCTGATGTGGTGGTTCAAGATTACGTGAACGGTTCAGTGGAAGAAAATTCAGCATTTTCTGTTTTAACGCGAAGGGAAAGGGAAGTCGTCCAGCTTCTGGCCGAAGGGAAAACAACAAAGCAGGCGGCTTTATGTCTTTACATCAGTCCAAAGACTGTCGAAGTGCATCGCTTAAACATTATGAACAAATTGAATATGGATAGTATAGCAAAGTTGACTAAGTATGCTATTCAGGAAGGACTGACTTTGCCTGAGCCGTAAGCTTGGATTAAATCACCCAGAAGTTGCTGTGCCAAAATCAAATATTCCAGCAGGGAACAACTCCAAGGTTAAACAATTACGAATTTTAAATTACGTAATTTCCTCATTTCACATAAAACCAACGAGACGTATTTCATTAATTAATTGTCAGGACAGGCTATATTGCCTCTGCAGAACTTGCTGTACTGCGGCTTATCCTGTAACCTTTACAAATTTCAATGTTTAAAAAACCGAACTTAAGGTCGTAGTTAAAAATAAAGCTAAAAAATCCAATACGTAACGGCTCGGAAAGATATGCCCGATCCGCCAAAAGCATACCGTCGTCTCCTTCGGTCAGTTAAGGCAACTGCAGTGTTCGATAAGACGTCCACAAGGCCCGCATACGAAACTACCCGTTGCCAAAGTAAGTTAGCGATGAGGACAAGCCGGTTCAGAAATCTTTTCAAGAATTTCCCAAGCCAAACGTTCATCACGGCTTTTGACAGCAAAATCCGCAAGCGAGACAAAACCTACAGCTTGGTTATTACTATTGAGAACCAGGAGTCTGTGGATTGATTTCTGTTCCATCATTTCGGCAGCATCGTGAATATCATCATCCTCGAGGCAACTGAAAACCTCCCGCGTCATAATCTCATTTATGTGTGTACTTGATGGGTCTTTGCCCTCAGCAATTGCTCGAAGGATTATGTCACGGTCAGTAATCATACCAACCAGCTCATCCGTTCCCCAAACCGGCAAAGCTCCCACCTCAAGTATTTTCATCTTCTGAGCGGCCTCTACTAAATTGGCATCTGAATTAATTGTTTCCGCATTACTTGTCATAATTTCTTGGACTTGCATGATACACCTCTTTTTCAAATTATTTTAGATTCGTTAGAGTTGTACGATGCCACATGGGGCGGCATCGTCTTGTGCCATTAATTAACCTCACAAAAAGTAATTTCCGAAAAGCAAGGTCAGTGACCAGCATAAGCTGGCTCATTCTTCAATCGAAATTGCTTCGGTAGGACAACTATCTGCCGCTTGCCTACAAGGCTGTTGAAGCTCATCTGGAATCTGATCCATTTTCACCATAGCTATCCCCTCTTCATTCAGATCAAAGGCTTCAGGGCAAATGTCAACGCACGGACCGCACCCGTTGCAAAGATCTGGATCAACATTAACTTTCATGATATTTCTCCTTTCATTTTGACTGTACAACGTCTTTTTCGACCATTAATTTTGATACAACAAAACTTTTTCGAAGCTCTTTTGAGTCAGGATCCAACAGGCAAATTGTGACGCTGCCATTCCTCGAAACCACCTTCAAGCTCCATTACAGGATAGTCATGCTCGGCAAAATACCTTGCGGCTGCAGCAGCCAAATGGCAAACTTGCGAATAACAGTAAACAATATTGGTCTTGTCTCTGCTCAAGCCTGAAAAAGTGTCCCAGGTGTCTTTCGGCAGGCTAATAGCTCCGGGGATGTGGCCTTTAGCATAGTCCTCCGGCAACCGCACATCGATGATGTTAATGTTCTCATCTCGCTCCATCATACCTTTTAGTTCAACCGGGCCCGTGGTAAACTCCATCTTGGCCTCGAAGAACTCCAAAGCCCTTTTTGTACTTACTAAAGTCATAGCAATACCCTTTCAAATCCTTAAATTTATTGAGTTAATAATGTGTTCATACTGGAACTTTCCAGTTGTTTACCGGCAGTAGCTGGGTAATCTTTGAAAAAGAAGCTGGTTTGGACACCATCATGAGAGCGACCATCTATTTCCACATGTGGGTAAATAACATAATTGAGTGGTTCGGCGGCGGAACCAGGCAACTTGATGTCCCGGCCAACAGTGAAGGTAACGCGGTGTTCGTCAAGGCCGCCGAAAAACTGTTCCTTTTTTTCTGGGAATCTGCTTGCATCAGAGGCGTCAATAGGGCACCAGCCTTTTTCAGGCAGATGAAACTCGCCCCAGCAGTGGTAGCTTGGAATAAATCCTTCGGCTTTGTCTTCAGGAAGAGGCAGCCCCATGATGAAACGTGCAGGGATACCTAAAGCGCGGGCCTGGCCGATAAACAGCGAATGAAAGTCGGTACAGTTCCCTTTTCGCACATCACAGGCGTAAATTGCATCACCACGACCCCAGCCGGCACCAGATTTGTCGTAACTGAGGGTGGCGATGATGTGGTCATAGAGGACGCGAGCCTGATCGAGTGGGTTTTGAAGAGAGCCGGCAATCTGTTGAGCCTCCAGAGCAATTTTGCCATCAAGTGGGATTAGACGATTGGGAGCAAGGTAATGAGCCAGTTTATCTTGAGCAATCGGACGAACTGATGCATGCTGATGCAGGGGGCGGATAGCATATCGGCTAACACAAAATTTTACCGAAAAAGCAGCTTGACGGGCATCAGTTGAGTTTGTTTTGTTTAGGTCGAAAACAAGAAATCTGTTATCGAATTTAGGCTCGTCAATAATCCGGTAAGACCAATCGCCGACAACGTTCATATCATGGAGCTGCTGACGGTCGTTCGTAGGTGGCACCGGTACCCAAATCCGAACATGCTGAGCCTGCTGAGAGATGTCACTAACGGTGAAGTTGTAAGTTATTTCAACCGTTCTTCTTGCCGCTCCTTCCGCAACATTACGACTGTGTGAGTAATAATGCACCTTGAGCAATAGCACCGTAGCAATTGTTACTAACACCGCCATAACCTTTATGCTTCTTGTCGAAGACTTGGCCACTGTTTCCATCTCCTACAATTAAGTTAACTAACCGACTTACCTGGGATGCTCTGAAGGGTGCTCTGTCGGATGCTCTTTGGGTTGTTCGGTGACAGTGCCAACAGGTTTCTTCTTCCAGACGCCCCCTTGTTCGTACCATGTGTACCTTTCCTTGCCGGCTTCCTTATGGATCATAAATTCCGAGAAGGTCAAATTGTCCTTGTCCGGCCCCTTCATGAAGACATCCAAATCGTAAATTTTACCCTCCGGAGTTCTGAAATCTGCACAAGCGAAATAAGTGTCTTTGCCGACCTTCGATAGCCTGGCCCGGTGAACTTTGTCAAGGGTTAATTTAAGCTCTTGGTCAGTCTTCTCGTCAAAAGCTAAAAAGTAGCCCCCGTGAGCCACGGCTTCTTTTTCGACGTACGCTTCAATGGCATCAGCGAGCTGATCTTTGGTCACGCTCGTATCTTTCCCACTGGCACTGGGATGCTCAGCGGGGTGCTCATGATTTTTACAGCCGGTAATCGACAAATAAGCCAAAGCAATTGCCAATACAGCCACAGTTTTAAATAAGTTTTTTCTAGACATCTTGCATTTCCCTTCACTAATAAGTTAACGTTGCCCTTACATCTATTCCTCACTATGAGGAAAGATAAGCGAATTTAATCCTCTCTAACCTTTTCTTTGTGTTCATCAATTAACTCCATGCTTAGCTTGCACTACCCTGGGCGCAATAATACATTCCACTCAAGCCGCTTTCCAGCCACACCGAGCACTCTGGACAGTCGCAGCCTTTCCTCTCTATCTCACATTCGCTCTTGCCTCGAGCACAATACAGGCCTTCGCCTTTGCCTTTAGGGAAACTGGGACAGCTCGAACAGTTTCCCTGCATGCATATCTTGAAATTCTCCAACGTATCCTTTACTTTCGCCATCTTTTCAGCTTCCTTTCGTCGATTACGCCTGCTAACCACAGTTTGATCTTACAAACCTGCTGCTTTAACGTTTTGATGATACTGACAACAGTCTTATTCTACACCGTTTCGGCGAGGTTAATTGCCCGACCACCTGCCACGCCTTAGCTAATCTGTTAATTCAATTTTGCTGTCGGCTTCCCCATCCATACTGGGTGGTACATCAAAACCCTTCGGTTTTATCTGCTAAGCGTGAAACTAGAACTGCCTTCGGTTGTACATCTCTTTATCCGAGTTAGATAAGGTTCCCCTTCAGGCTTATCATGAAGAAATTCATCTCGATTCGAAAGTCAGGCAGTCGGGGTCTTGACCATAATAACCTACAGAGATTCCCGGTGCCTGGCACTCAAGCCGGGTGTTGTACTTGCAGCCCGAAACCTTGCAGGCACCTACACCGGCCGTCTTACTAATATCTCCTCCTTTTATTGTGGACAGGCAAAAAGTATCACACCCCGGGTGCATACTGTCACCAATGGTTATTGCCGTAGTATGACAGCAATTGTCCATGTTATATGCACAATCGTCTACTTCACATTTCATAACCATCGACATTTCCATAATTTCACTTCCTTTCTCTTTTCTCAGATCAGCATTGAGTATACCTGGGATGTTTCCAGGTTAGGCAATACGGGGACAGACACTTCTCCGTTCCCGTATACGCCGTCACTATCAATCAGGGACTCTCACGTCCCGGACCCAGCAGTGGGCAGGAGAAGTAACTATCTCCTTCGTCCATTTCCCCGTTACCGTTCACGTCCAACCACCAGCGTCCACCAACGTAGCCAGGGTCACCCGGTCCGAACTCGGTCTGGAGTCCAGACGGTCCGGCCTGCTCAAGCAGTTGGAAGGGTCCTTTCCGCGGCAGCGAGGCCTTGACAATGGAGTCGTAGAACAGACCTTGGCTCGTTACATAAATGATCGGACCGGTTCCACGACCGCCGGGAGGAGCACTCATAATAGAGACATATGATCCGGCTGACCCGTCCGAAGGCGTACTCTCAGCATCAGGCGCCAGTGCGACCGTGATGCGAGCCACTACTGTATGAGGCAGGGTGAAGTCGGTCGCCACCGGATCAAAGAAAACGCCGGCCCCGTTGGTTGCACCCAGGATAACCGGGACGCTGCCTAAATTGGTCGCCGATCCGAGAAACCCTGGGTGAGGTAAGACCGGGCAAGATGTCGTTCCGCCGGTGTTGGAGTTGGTCTGATTGAGGAAGGCCGCGTCCATCTCCGTGTTCAGCTCTGTGCCCGCGTCCCAGATCATCGAGCCCAGAATCGTGATGATCTGTTTGCCCTTGAATGTACCGGCTGCATCAAAGAGCTCGATGGCCATCGGATTGTTGTTGCCTATAAAGGCGTCGTTCGATGGGATAATCATGCTGGCGAAGCTCATGTACCGGTTTGTCTCTGAGGCCAGCATAAACTGGGCCATGCTACTGTCGCCCGGGTCGAAAACAGGTGCATCTGGAATGCCATCCGGGGCCAAGATGACCTCATCAATCCCGCCGGCCGTGCCGGCTACCGCTGCGAACTCCGCACGCAACACTGAAGCATCGCCGTCTTCGGCAAGTCGCTCCAATGCGTTGCTGGCCAGACCGCCTGGATCGAACAGATTGAAGCTGCCGTTGTGAAAACCTACCCACACAGGCGTGAAGAAAACGCCGTTCTCGGGCGCCAGGTTCTCAATCGTTACAATCACCTCTCGGTCGTCCGCTTGGAGCGGGCCGACTATGGCCAGCAGGCCAAAGACTATGCACGTGAATGTCAAAGATTTCAGATTCATAATTCTACCTCCATAATACACACACCTTTTGTTAATAAAATGTTACACTGACTCTGCTTTCTTGTCGGAAAGTAATCCCGAGACGACAATTGCTTACAGGCTTCCGCATACGGCCCTTGCCCAATCTTTCATCAGTGCCTCACCTCCTTTCAAAACAGCAAATGTTTTTGATTATAAGTAACTATAAATAATTGGAGGACATAAGGAGAAATAAATGCCACTTTTCTGGCCGGCTCTCTTATCGTTCTTATCATTTACACACTCCTTCCAATCTGAACTAAAATGGTAAATCCAAAAATCTGACTTCTCAATAAGGATTGTACATAGTGTATCGTCTTTATGATTTGTTCAGCCGCTTCCTGGTTTAGGGCACACTTTTTAGCTTGTGTACGCAATGCATGTTTGGCATCATCCTCTTCATTATGCGTTGAAAGTATCACGAGAGGCATATCTGGACGTTGAAATCTTATTATTTCAGCAAGCTGGGTACTGTTTGTATCCTCAAGGCGGATATTAATAATGGCCAGATCAACCTGCTGTTTCTCGATAGCGTCCAGAGCTTGCTCAGTCTTCTTGGCCTCAATGCAAATCTCCACATCAGCTTCATTGTTGATAAGCTGCGACAATTCTTTTTGCATGGTGGGATGGCCATCAGCAATCAAGATTCTGGTCTTATCCTGAGTAGTCATATATGGTTCTTTTTTATCATCAAGTTTAGTTCCGGCGGAATTTGCGTTTTTCATAATCACAGTCCACTTTATTGCATTAAAGTCAGGATTCTTGACATTCCGCTGCAAGGTCAGTGACATCACAGCGAGAGCCTTCCGGATGTCGTCTCTTCAAAAATTCCCGTATTGTTGTATTGTAGTATTCTTTGCCACTAAGTATCAGGCGTATCGCAGCTATGATTGTTTCAGCAGCCTCGTGTTTGTTAACGTACCCTCTGGCACCAGCCTGCAAGGCACGTTCGGCATAGAGTGCTTCACTATGAATCGTAAGTATCAGGACAGGCAGATGTGGGTGCGCTGATTTTATTTGTTCGGTGAGTCGAATGCCGTTTGTGCCGCCCAGGGAGATGTCAACAATAGCAAGATCGACTTTCTCTTTTTCGATGACTTCCAAAGCTTGGGCCGCATTCTCGGCCCTGGCACAGACCACAAGGTCGGGTTCCAGATTGATTAGGGATGTAAGTCCCTGGCGAACAACAGGGTGGTCATCAACAACCAGAATTCCGGTCTTGTTTTCTCTATTGTCGAGTTGATCGTTTTTCTTTTTCATAACCTCATTTCTTTGAGAATTCATACGTCGGAATTGCCAGAACGTCGACAATAGTTATCTCCATATCCTCACCAACAATTATTGACTCGTCCTTTCGTCTGCTTAAGACCAACATTTTCCGTCTCCTTTCATGTTGAGGGTATTACCATACCTGTAGAAACTGTTACAACTAAAATACCTAATTGACTAACTTTTCTATTTCAATCACAGCTTTATATTGCTGCGTCTATTTTCTGCCAGGCGGCTAGCTGCACATCTTGTACGCCGGCCAAACCTGGCATTGGAGGAGGGTGATGAGCACTTGTTATATTTAACATTTTCTAAGTTTTCTAAATTGGACAAAACAAATTCTCTTTTTGGACACTGTTAATTAATAGCTCGATAATAACAATTGGTTCATTCTTGTAAATCAGGGGAGACTTGGTTTTTGACTATCGGGAAACCAGATGTAATTCGTATCGGGGGAATCCCCTATGACGCAAGCGAGTAAGGGCAAAGGATCGTAAATAACTTCTAAAAGTGCTTGATGGAGAATGACAAAATATGTCTTAATTGTATGATTATTATTTGCTGTGAAACTAGTCTCCTTGATGGCTGTTAATCCATAGAATCGCGTATCGAAGCAGTTCGGCGGAATTTGCCAGGTTGAGCTTCTCCTTGATGTGCGTACGATAAGTTTCAATTGTCTTTACACTTAAATATAGCTTTTTTGCTATCTCGCTGGTTCGGTAACCACAACCTATAAGGCGAAATACTTGTAATTCACGGTCACTGAGACTATCTATAGGTGAGTCTTTTATGTCAGCCTTGCCTCGTGCAAATTTACGCATTACTCTTCTTGAAATATTGTCACTACAATATATCCGGCCGCTAAGAATCTCGTGAACTGCCTCCATGAGTTTTTCCGATGCTTCTTGTTTCATAATGTAGCCCTTGGCACCTGCCCGAAGAGCACGCTCAGCATATAATGTCTCATCGTGCATCGAAAGGATAAGTACGGGCAATTTTGGATATTGATATCTAATACTTTTCATCAGATCAATACCGTCTGAGCTCTTGAGTGTTATGTCTACAATAGCGATATCAGGTCTTGACTCAGAGATGGCTTTTAGAGCTTGATGAGCATCCTCAGCTTGGCCACAGACCGTAAGGTCTTGTTCTTCGTGTATGAGTCTGATAAGTCCATCCCGTACTATCGGGTGATCATCTACTATAAGGATTTTCCTCCTATCTATGACGGTCTTTTGCTTTTTTGTTGCACTCATAACCATTTTCCTTATCAGAGCTTATTGTCCTTGTTTTCAAACGAGCATGTCACGACTGTACCATGGTCTTTGGTGTTCGATTTGACATCTAATAATGCGCCAATCACCGATGAGCGATACTTCATAATCCGCAATCCCATGCCTTTGTCTTCTGCAGAGTCAACCGCGAATCCAATACCATTGTCTTTGACAGTAAGAGTTATTCTGTTTTTGTTGGAATCTAAGCTTATTATGATACGGTTTGCCTTACCGTGTTTGATAGCGTTTGTGACGGCCTCCTGAGCAATGCGGTAAAGATTTATAACCACCATAGGATCATGAATAGCTGGAGGCGTTTTACACTTAAATAGACAAGAGAGGTAAAATAGACTCTTCACTCTAGTTGCTAATTCCTGCAATGCGAATGTCAGATCATTAGAATCGAGGTCAATAGGATAAAGCATCCTTGTCACATCACGGGTATGGCCAATAGCTTCATTGAGAAGCTTGTGTATTCTTACAGCGCTATTAGCTTCAGGCAATGATTTGGCAGTCAGTTTTTTGGCCAACACCTGGCAGTCAAATGTCATCCCGACAAGCTCCTGTTGCAGTCCATCATGTAATGCCCGGCCCATTCGTCTTTGTTCTTCTTCGCTGATTTCCAGAACTTCCTTTTCAAGACGTCTGCGTTCTTCGATTTCCTGCAGCAACTGCTCGTTGATTTGTCTCAGCTCTTCTGTACGAACCAGGACTAGTTCTTCCAGCCTGTTTCTGTGTCTGCTTAACTCTTCTTCAGCCTGCTTGCGCTCGGTGATGTCCAACCCGTAAACGTTAACAAAATCAGTATCTTTAATGTGTGAAAATGTGAGCAAATAAGTCTTATCACCACATTCTCCTTCAATTTCCTGCAGTTTGCCGGTGCTTAGTATCTCCTGGATGATACGATGCCATTTGCCAGAAATCCGTCCGCCTTGCTGACATTTCCAGAGTTTTAGTACAGGCGAGCTCGACTCATTGGCGTAAAGGATAGTTCCGTCCTCTGCAATACGCAAGACAGGGTTGGGATTTTCGGAAGGGAATTTCGCCAGGTTCTCTATCTGTTCTTGGGCCCGCTTGCGCTGGATAAGCCGCCACATGTCGTTCACCATAGAAGTGACAGCACGGACATCCGATTCTTCGTAATCCTTTTTCTTATTCGCCACGGCAGCCACGGCGACTATGCGCTCACCTTCGAAAACTGGTATGCCAAGATAGCGCTTAATCGGTACATGCCCTTTCGGATAACCTTTCTTACGAGGGTTGGGAGCATTATAATCATTGATAACAATTGGCTTTCTTTGTCGTACGGCCTCTCCCCACAGGCCGGCTTCAGCTATGGGAAAGTGCATTGGCTTATCAATAACAGCACATTTCGGCATTGTCTCCTTCGACCAGTTGTTTATTCTCATCACCGACTCATCGTAGTTCATAAATCCTATAAACGCAAATTGGCTTTGAGTGATCTTGATCACTTCTTCTCGCACAAAGTCCAGAATCTCCTGCTGTGAGGCTATTACCATTTTGTTGAGATCCAACAAGGACTGGAGTCTAAGTTCATGAGCTTTCAATGCTTCCTCGGCCTGCTTGCGTTCCGCGATATCCTCCATCAAGCCGATAATGGAAAAACTCTTGCCGTCCGGGCTATGCGTTACTACGCCGCGGTTATGGAACCACAGATAATCGCCGCTTTTATATCTGAATCGGTACACGAGGTTGTATATCTTCGCTCCCTTTATTGCCTTGTCCAGCTCCTCCTTAACGGCCTTTAGGTCATCGGGATGGGCCTTCTCAAGCCACTCCTCAGTGCTATGGCCCATCTCCTCCTTAGTATAGCCCAATATCTCTTTATACTTACCTTGCCACATTACTTTATTTTCTGGCATGTAGTGCTCGTATATTATCTGCCCTACAGCGCCTACAAGAGATTCGCTTTTCTGCAAGGCCTCCATCAACCTCTCCTCCGCTTTGATTCTTGCCAGACCTATGCCAATGCTGCCACCGATCCACTCAAAAAACCGAATCATTTCTGGTGTGAAACGTCCCGGCGGCCTGTCGTTGAGCTGTAAGAGTCCCACAACTACCTCACCCGAACGTAGCGGAATAAGAGCTACTGACTCATACCCGGCCTGATTACAGCGGTTTCTTGTCGGAATCTGGAGAGTGTGCACTTCCGGGGACGCCAGTAGCTCAGTGGTGCTGTTGGTCCAGAAGCTGCCTGCTTCGGTAAAGAACGACAAAGATTGGTCAGCAAAACCCATTATCGAAGCGCCGCACATGCACTCCAAGATAGGACGCCCTTGCGCATCGAAAATTAGCTCTCCTGATTCATCGTGAGCACAGAGATAATTCTCAGCCTTGACAAAGTCATTGGAAAAACCGTTTACCACGAAGTAGGGAAAATCATCTCCCTCGCGCAGACGAACGCCTACAGCCGCAAAGCCGGTGTGCTCTTTCACAAGTGTGACAATATCCGTGACCATGGCAAATGCCTCGCTAGTCTTGTTAAGACGCTCCAGGATTCGCCCAGCCAAGAGCTGACGCGATTCTGCGTCCTTGCGCTCGCTGATGTCTCGCACAATACCGACCATGCGGACCGCTTTTCCGTTTTCGTCACGCACGACATCACCCGTCTCGGAGACCCAGCGGACGGTTCCGTTCGGCCAAACTATGCGGTGCTCTATAGCGTAGTTCTTGCCCTCTTCGACGCAGGCATTCACCGAATCAATAACGTGCTGGCGGTCCCCAGGGTGGACACAATCGAGAAAAGCCTCATAGGTTCTGCCGAATTCTCCACGGTCAAATCCAAACATCGGCTCTATCTGCTCAGACCATACCAACTGACCTGTGAGAATATCACAATCCCAACTGCCGATGTTGGCTGCTTTCTGGGCCAATGAGTATCGTTCCTCGCTTTCACGCAGTGCGTCCTTGGCCCGCTTGCGATCGGTTATGTCGCGAATGATAGCTAACATACGGTCCTCGCCTTTGAGCACAGCGAGTTTTAGATTAACTTCAACCCAGAAGTTTTGGCCCGTTTTATTTTTACAAACCCATTCAAAAAGCTGCGGCCCCTCTTTAGCTACTTTCTTGATCCATTCCACAGCATGTTGTTGGTCATAAGGTGACACACCTGTGCTGAGATCGTCCACTGTGAGTTTTTCCAGTTCTTCTCGAGCATAACCAAACATTTCACATGCCTTCTTGTTGACGCTCAGTATTTTCCCACTTTCAATATCATGAACAAATATGGCATCATTGACAGAGTCAAAAATCGCATGGTAATTAACCTCTGATATCCGTAAAACATCTATCGTGTCCTTGCGATCTGTGATGTCTCGCCCCACATTCTGAAACTCTACCAGATTATCCTGCTCATCATATATGGCTCGATTAGTCCACTCCTGCCAGTAGATTTTACCATCCGGCGCGATAACTCTGTGTTCATGGGTTGCCACAGGATTTTCCGGAGAAAAAGATGCGAAATGCTTTTCCACCTTTTCACGGTCCTCTTTTGGAATAAGCGGTATAAACTTGTGTCCGACCAGTTCCTGCGGCTTTTTCCCAAAATACCGGCAGTAGGCTCTGTTTACGAACGTAAGTGTCTTATCAGGGAGAAAACGGCAGATCAGCTCTGTCTGGTCCTGGACAATAGCCCGATAGCGCGATTCACTTTCCCACAGTGCCTCAGATGTCTTCTTGTGCTCAGCACTTTCAATAATTTCCCAGTTGTCTTGCCGCTTGACCAGAGCAAATTGGTGATTACTGACCACATCTATTATTTCTGAAGCGGTACATTTGTCGAGCGAATAAGTGCAAACAGCCAACATTCGATATTTGCCTATAACACTATTTACAGCCGCTTCATAATTTTTGAAGCTTTCCCAATCTTTCTTCTCCAGCCAAAAAGTATTTCCTGTAAGACGGAGCCCATCAAATCCTCTTTCAAGAGCCTGCCGTTCTTTCTCGACCCAACCTTCTAATACCTGGTCAGAATCAAAATGCCCTGACCTGGTGTACCACTGGCGGTAGTCGAGTATCTCTATCTGGCCCTTTTCAATATAATCATCTAAGTCTTTTACTTTCTCCTTTAACGCTCGCTTTGCATCTTCAACGTGCAGGGGTTCTGAAGTAATCCACATACAGAATTCATTATTTTCTAATCCTGCCTTGAAATAAGGTGCCAATATGTCGATCAAGTCCTCTTTGGTCTCGTAGAATTGGCAGAAGTGCGTACCCCAGGGGACGTTACCTATAACATCGATTCCTGTTTTTCTAACTTTTTCTCGCATCTTAGTCCTTTACGGTCTTAAATTGTTCGAATTGGTACGCCGACACATGAATTAAATCAATAACCAGGCAAGCATGCTTTATATTTTTCTTAAGGCCCATTTTAGAACCTTCATACCTTGATTATTGTCTCGTCTTTGGCACTCCTTTACTCTCAAATAGCGGGTGGTTTATACTCTACCATCCACATATGGGTTGGGTCATAAAACAAAAAGGGCGACATATGGTCGAACGCGTTAGATGCCCATTTATCGCATTTTATAGGGGTTTTGGGGATTCACAATAAGGAATATCCCTATTTTTGTTCCATGTCAGGCAAGGTAAAAAGAGTTACTTTGCAGGCGCTTGATTTGACCAGCACACGAGTTTTAGCAGCGCCGCTCTTTTTGGTTTATGATGACTTAACAACGGTCGTTCCGAAGATATGAAGAGAGGGCATCCTTAAATATGATTCGGTAATCAACGATTGGTGCACATTTGACGATAGGGCCCTTCTATTGTTCGTAGGTTTTTGGTAGAGGCGGCTTGGCAAGAGATACGGCCTAATGACCATGCACTCCTGCCAAGAGACGTAAGCCTTCGTGTTCCTTATGACTAAGGGATTCCCCCGATACGAATTACATCTGGTTTCCCGATAGTCAAAAACCAAGTCTCCCCTGATTTACAAGAATGAACAAATTGTTATTATCGGGCTATTAATTAAAAGTGTTCAAAAAGAGAATTTGATTTGTCCAAGTTAGAAAACTTAGAAAATGTTAAATATAACAAGTGCTCATCACCCTCCTCCAATGCCAGGTTTGGCCGGAGCACAAGATGTGCAGCTATACCTGGCAGAAAATAAACGCAGCAATATAAAGCTGTGATTGAAATAGAAAAGTTAGTCAATTAGGTATTTTAGTAGTAACAGTTTCTACAGGTATGGTAATACCCTCAACATGAAAGGAGACGGAAAATGTTGGTCTTAAGCAGACCTAAAAACGAGCAAATCATGGCTGGTGAAAATGTAGCGGTAACTGTAGCTGATGTTTGCGGCATTAATCCTCCATCAGGAATATCAGGTTCGCTAACAAAAGTTCGCAAGGTTAAAGTTCTTGCTGTTCGCCAACAGCTTGCTGAAGGCAAATACGACTTGAGTGAACGATTTAGTATAGCTCTTGATAGGCTGCTTGAGGATATTACAGAAGACAATTTAAGAGACCAGAGCCCAAAATAGCTGTCTGTCCAGCAGCGAGTTTTCCTTCAGCTTAATGTAGCTTTAGTTAATGTGTGGCGGTTCGCCTGGGTCGGAAAAAGTGATAGGTAATCATTGTACCGTAATAAAAAGTGAGCAGACGAAGTTATGGACGGTGAGAATAAACAAGAAGGTGAATGTGAAAACAAAACCAGAATTCTGATTTTTGATTCAATGATTTGGTTGAGAATGAAAGGAGTATGTAAATGATAAGAATGATGCGAGGAGCAACCAAAAAGGTAGCATTTATTTCCTCCTATCCACCGAGGAAATGCGGAATTGCTACTTTCACATCGGACTTAATTGCGAATATCGAACTGGCTTCGGAGGGAGAATTTGAACCAATGGTTGTTGCTATGGGCTCAGGAGCTGAGCTTGAATACGATGAACCGGTAAAACTCAAGATTCGCAAAGATGTGAAGTATGATTACATTCGTACAGCTGACTATATTAATTTCAGTGATGTTGACGTTGTGTCTGTCCAGCACGAGTTTGGGCTGTTTGGCGGCGAGGGCGGCTCAAATCTAAGCCTTGTACTCGAAAGACTGAATAAGCCGGTGATAACAACGCTGCACACAGTTCTTGAGAAACCGCCCGCGGAGTATTTCTATTCCTTAATGGATGTGTGCGAGGCATCGGACAAGGTAATCGTTATGAATAAGCGCGGCATCAAGATGCTGCAGAATATTTACGATGTACCGGAGAGCAAGATAAAGTTGATTCCACACGGCATACCGGATCTGCCATTTGTTGACACTTGTCACTATAAACACAAGCTGGGTTTGGCCAGGCGAAAGACGATTCTGACTTTTGGTCTGCTTAGCAGAAACAAGGGTATAGAGGTTATGCTCAGGGCTTTGCCGACGATAGTCAAAGCCGACCCGTCAACTCTTTATATAGTCCTGGGTGCGACGCATCCTGAGATGCTGCATCG
>Ga0209979_1000557_pt1 | contig 49532 bp, 44 predicted proteins | sample AnhtaG_FD_183114 | JGI IMG/M metagenome (GOLD analysis project Ga0209979, IMG submission 183114) | Deep subsurface microbial communities from Anholt, Denmark to uncover new lineages of life (NeLLi) - Anholt_01485 metaG (SPAdes) (version 2) | ecosystem: Environmental > Aquatic > Marine > Oceanic... | reverse complement strand
GCAAAAGGCCCGCTGACTCGCAGTGTTATCGACCGAATTCCCGCCTCTTCTCCCGGCGTGATATCAAGCTCCTGGAATTTGTATTTGTTTGCCTCGAAGTACCGCGTGTACATTCTAAGCAGCATATTTGCCCAATCGCAGCTCTCTGTTCCTCCTGCGCCGGCGTGAATACTAAAGAAGCAGTTCTTCATATCTTCGGGTCTGGATAACAACCCGGCTAATTCGATCTGTTCACACCTTTTGACAATTGCATCCAGGTCCTCGGCCAACTGTACCAGCTCATCCTTATCCGATTCAGCCGACGCTAATTCGAACAGTTCCTGAAGGTCTTTAACCTCGCGCTGCATTTCTTCTACCGGCTCAATAACTGATTTAAGTGCGCTCAATTGCGAGACCACAGACCGGGCTGCATCGGGATTGTCCCAGAAGCCCGGCTTGGACATCCGGGCTTCCAGTTTTTGCAGTTGGGATTTCTTGTTGGACAAGTCAAAGCCAGTCCCGGATTTTCACAACCCGGGCCGATAGCTCTGATATTGCTGATTTTAATTCCGTTGTTTCCATAACACTGATTACTAACCTCTGACTACCTGCTGCTTCCTGCTAACTCCTTGTCCTTATACCACATCGAAGTAAGATATGCAACCCCCTGCATCACAATTAGAAAGAGATAATCGCGTGGAAAATAAAATTTGACAAGTGGTAACGGGACGTGTTATATTACAAAGCAATAAACAGGTGTTTTGTTGCCCGATGAAGCACCAAAGTTTCGTAGGGTGGGCTTTAGCCCACCGAACAAAACTTCGAAGGAGACCCGTTATGAAGTACACAGCGGTATTTGGAGCGTTGGTTATTTTTGTGGCTGGTTGCAGTCTGACCCAGACATCTTCGGTAGAAGGCCAAAGCGAAGCGAAAGTATTGATAGTTACCGGCAACGACCATCCTGCTCACAACTGGCGGCAGACGGCTCCGGCGCTGGCCGAGGTCCTCGGCGAAGACCAACGAATGAAGGTCGATGTGGTAGAACAACCGGAATTCCTCGGGACTGATAAGGTGCACGATTATGATGTAGTAGTAGTGCACTTTATGAATTGGGAAAAACCCACGCCCGGCCAACAGGCTCGCATGAACCTGCAGAAGTTCGTCAATGACGGCAAGGGCCTGTTTGTTTTGCATTTTGGCTGTGGCGCATTTCGGGACTGGCCCGAATATCGCAATCTCGCCGGCCGTGTCTGGGACCCGGACCTCAGAGCACACGACCCCAGAGGACCTTTCCGCGTGGACATTGTCAATAAGGAACATCCCATTATGCGCGGGATGGCCTCTTTCCAGACAGAGGATGAGCTATACACGTGTCTTGCAGGTGACAGGCCGATTGACCTGCTTGCGACCGCACGCTCGAAGGTGGACGGCAAGGACTACCCGATGGCGTTTGTGTTTAAATACGGCAGGGGGCGGGTGTTTCATTGTGCTTTGGGCCACGATGTAAAGGCGATTGAGAATCCACCTGCTGCCGAGCTTTTGCGGCGAGGTTGCGCCTGGGCCGCAGGATTGAAGTCGGTCTCAGCAGCCTCGAACTAATCGATTACTAAAAATTCTGAACTTTTTGATAGGAATGTGAGCGATGAAAATCGGATTTCATACGGACGCTTTTAATAGCGTGTATTTCAGCTTCGAGGCCTGTCTTAAGTGGGCTAAACGTAACAACGTGCATTATATCGAATGCGGCCTGATTGACGGGGTCAGTTGGATACACGGTCTGGGCTATCAGCCGCACGTGGCCCTTTACGAAGACCCGCTGCTGCTTCGGCGGAAGATGGAGAACTATGGAGTATGTTTCTCACAGGTAGATGCCGCCTATCCGCTGTCGGGAAAGGATGGACCGCTGCGCGGCGTGCCATACGTTATAAAGGCAATCCAGTGGTCGAACCTGATGGGCTGTCCGTGCGTTGATACCACCGACGGAATGCAGCAGCCCAAAGGTCTTACCGACACCGAAGCTATGGACATGATGAAACGCAGCTACGAACAGATTATCGAAGTTGCCGAGGCGCATAAGATTACGGTCAACATCGAGCCGCACGGATACTTCACCACTAAGCCGGAGATGATGCAAAAGATGCTGAACTTCTGCGACAGCCCTTACCTGCGAATGAATATGGACACAGGCAATACCTTTATCGCCGGTCAGGAGCCGGCTGAGTTTCTCGAACGGTTTATTGAGCGTCTCAGCCACGTGCATATCAAGGACGTCTCCAAATCATTGGCTGAGTCGGTTCGGGGCGAACAGACCGGTATCGCCGTCAGCCACTGCTCGCTGGGTGAAGGTGTCAACGCTGAGAACATTCGCCGGTGCCTGGAGCTTTTGCGGGACCACGGCTACAATGGCGTCCTGAGTATGGAGTGCGAAGGGCAGGGCGGACCAATGATAGAGCAGTCACTGAAATGGATGCGCAATACACTCGCCGAGTTGAATATCCCAATTGAAAACTAAACTGCCGTTACAAAGTTTTTAGACAATCGTACCACCCTGTCATTCCCGCGAAAGCGGGAATCCAGGAATAAAACAGGATGAGCCGAATGCCTCAAACAAATTATTATCTAAAATCGGTCAACCATCGGCACGGACAATAGAATAATATTAACCGTAATGAGTAGAAGGAGAAACTGTTATGAAAATCGGATTTAATATGTTGTTGTGGACCACGCACGTTACCGAAGAGGATTTGCCCCTATTGGAAACGCTCAAGAAAGTTGGCTATGATGGCGTCGAGATTCCTCTTTTCGAGGGCCAGCCCGCGCACTTTGAAAAGGTCGGTAAAGCGATTAAGGACAACGGCCTGACCTGCACATCCGTGACGGTTATCCCGGACGAGGAGCACAACCCCGTTAGTGCTGACGCCGACCATCGTAAGGGAGCGGCTGAACATCTCAAATGGGCAATCGACTGCTCGGCGGCGTTGGGTTCGGAGGTTTTGTGCGGGCCTTTCTATCAGCCGCTGGGCGTTTTCACAGGCCAGGCCCCCACCGAAGAGGAAAAGCAACGGGCAGCCGAAGTTCACCACCAAGCAGCCGAGCTTGCCGCCAAGGCCAACATCACCCTGGCTGTGGAATACCTCAACCGCTTTGAGTGCTATTTTCTCAACACAATGGCTGACGCAGTGGATTATATCCAGCGTGTTGACCACCCCAACTGTGGCGTTCTGTTCGATACTTTCCACGCCAACATTGAAGAGAAGGACCCTGTCGGCTGCATTAGTCAGCACGTTGATATGATTAAGCATGTGCACATCAGCGAGAACGACCGCGGCACGCCGGGCAAAGGCCACATTGACTGGCCGGGCACATTCAAGGCACTGCGCTCGGGCGGTTACGATGGATGGCTGGTCATTGAGGCGTTCGGACGGGCTCTGCCGGACCTCGCTGCCGCCACTCGTGTCTGGCGGGATTTCTTCCCCGACCGAGAGCAGGTCTATACCGAAGGTTTGAAGTTTGTTAAAGAACAATGGCAAGCCGCAGGCTAAGTGCCCCGGCATAACCAAGGGAAATTCGAAACAAGATGGTTAATTGGTGAGTAGTTAATTGGTTAATTAGTGAGCTGAATATTCACCACTCACTACTCACCACTGGCCTTAATCGTGCTTCGAGCTTCCACGAAAGGAGAAATTATTATGCGTACGATTAACCTGTACGGGCAACCCCGTGTGGTTGCCCTGAGGGCAGGCACGCAGGCCTGCCCCTACCTCATTTGGATTATGTTGTTTGGTCTTTTTGGGTTTGTTACCCCGCTGTCTTGTTTCGCAGAGCGAACAAGTGGGGCTGAAGAAGCCGGTTTTAAGCCAATCTTCGACGGCAAAACGCTCAACGGCTTCAAAGCACCGGATATGAGCTACTGGTCGGTCCAGGACGGTGCAATCACCGCTCGCTCGACGCAGCAAAATCCGGTTAAAACGAACCAATTCCTGGTTTGGCAATTGGGCGAGCTGGATGATTTCGAGTTGAAACTGAAATACCGCATCAGCGGAACACCGGCGGCCAACTCCGGCATTCAGATTCGCAGCCGGGTCGCAGAGGATGGCCACGCCGTCGGCTACCAGGCGGATATGGACCTGGGCGGTCGGTGGGCTGGGGCGCTCTATGACGAGCATGGTCGTGGAATGCTTGCCGCACGTGGACAGAAAACTATTATCGGCTCGGATGGCAAGATGACCCGCACGCCAATCGGGGATTCCGACAGTCTGTTTACCAGTATTAAAAAGGATGACTGGAACGAATATCATATAATTGCCCGAAGCGAACATATCATTCTTAAGCTCAATGGTAAAGTTACTGCTGAGGTAATTGATAACGACCGAAAACAGCGAGAGCTTTCGGGTGTGCTGGCGCTGCAGTTGCACTCGGGACCACCAATGACGGTACAGTTCAAAGACATTCGTCTTAAGCGGTTGAAAATGCAGGAAAGGAAAAAGATAGTTTTGGTAGCCGGCCCGCGCAGTCACGGTTACGGCGCCCACGAACACAACGCCGGCTGCTTACTGCTGGCGAAATCGTTAAACGAGAGTATGCCCGGCGTTTATGCGACGGCATACCTTAACGGCTGGCCCAAGGACCCAACCGCCTTCGATAATGCCGATGCGATTGCAATTTACTGTGACGGTGGCGGAGGGCACGTGGTTATGAAGCATCTTGAGCAAATGGACAAGTTAGCCAAAAAAGGCGTAGGAATAGCCAATATTCACTATGCGGTCGAGGTTCCGAAAGGAAAGCCCGGCAATTACCTGCTCGACTGGACCGGCGGATACTTCGAGACATTCTGGTCGGTCAACCCTCACTGGAAAGCCGAATTTAAGAAACTGCCTGAGCACCCCATCACACGTGGTGTTAGGCCTTTCTGGATGGATGACGAGTGGTACTACCACATGCGCTTCGCCGAGAATATGCAGAACGTCACGCCGATACTAACCGCGATCCCGCCGGATAGAACACGCAGAAAAGGTAATGATGCACACGGCGCCAACCCGCACGTTCGCGCGCGAATGGGTATGCCGGAGCACGTGGCGTGGGCTTATGAACGGCCGGACGGCGGACGCGGCTTCGGCTTCACCGGCGGACACTGGCACTGGAGCTGGGCGAGTAACGATTTTCGCAAACTTGTGCTAAACGCATTGGTCTGGATTGCCGGGGTCGAAGTACCGCCCGACGGTGTGCAGTCGAAGACCCCGTCTATTGAAGAGCTTGAAGAAAACCAGGACTATCCGAAGTCAAAGAACTGGAATCGAGAAAAAATCCAGGATATGATCGAGCAGTGGAACCGGCCGTAACAGGAAAACCATTTTGCAACGTCCCGGACTCTCAAATTGTCCCATTGTCGCAAACCGACTGGATGCGACTTGGCTACCTCAAGGCTGTGTGTATGTTAGACGCAGCTTGTTTTATCGATGTCGTAATCTGTATAGAAGTCTGGTAAGCCATTGCAAGAATTTGGGTACGTTGATGAATACAACTTTGCCTAATCTTTCAAAATTGAATAAGCTCATAATATCACCTTCCACTTAAGAAGGCCAGGGCAAAATCCAAGACACTCTGGCAAACCTACTCCATTGCTTTGACTGTCTTATTCGTGGCCCTGATGCTGGCCAGCCTCTGGCTCTTTACCCAGTGGCGATTCCTCACTGCTTCTTGACTTTCCCTGGGACTCTATTTCAGCCTCGTACATACGGCATAGTTTTTCCAAGCTTTCTATCGTCACTTTCTGTGACTCTATTGCAACCTCGTACAAACGGTATACGTTCTCCGAGCTTTCGATCTCTGCCCTCTGTGACTCTATTTCAGCCTCAAGCTCGGCCATCCTTACCAGCAAATCCTTCTCTACCCTTTCAACCTCCCTCTTTGACTCTATTGCATCCTCAAGCTCATCTATCCTGACCAGCAAATCGGTTGTTAAAGCCACCATTGCGGAATTAATTGTAGCCTCATGCTCATCTATCCTTAACATCAAAGCCTTCTCTGCCCTCTCCACTTCCATCTGATAACCTAGTGCAGTCTCAAGCTCAGCTAGCTTGACCAGCAAGGCCTTGTATTGCTTTGGCATCTTTTCGGCTTTGACTAGTTCCTCCTTTAATCTCTTAATCTCTGCTCTTGATTTTTCCCTCTGTGCAATTATTGCATCCTCAATCTTAGCTATCCTGGCCAGCGAAGCCTTGTCTTTTTTTGGCATATTTCTGGCTTCATATAGCTCCTCTTGCAACTTCTCATTCTCTTCTTTTAACTTTGAGAGTCTTTCCAAACCATGCGGCAAACCGACGATGGTTTCCACACTTTTGATTTTGGGTGATCCTGTGTCTTCACAACCCGCGCACGCAATCGAAACAACCATCAGCACACACACCATTCTTTTCATAATTAATTCTCCTTACCGTCCACATTAACCAACTTTCAAACGTACCAGTATATCATCATACCACATCCCCATTCTCAAATCAAAACCGAAAAAAACACTGTCCAAAACGTCTAATCCGGTCTCCTCAACCCTGGCTGGGCGCCGTGGCGACTGCAGATTTTTCGCATTACTGCCAACGGCATAATACTCACTTATTTTAACACATTTTCAATCAAATTCAATCAAAAACGCTGATAGGTAAAAAGAAAAATCAAAAAACAGGATTACAAAAAAGCGACAAACCAAACGTTATGATGGACAAATAGTCTGTGTTCGAATAATATGGATGTTAAGCATTTCCGCTATGGCTCGCTTGGCGGAGCCAAGTCGCGACAGGTAATTATTTCGCTTACAGGAGAATATTATGAAAAAGTTATTGTTAATCTCAATGATGGTCGTTGCAGGATGTAATTTGTATTCAGGAAGCGGTTCATTTGCTAAGGAGAAGGTAACAGTAGCGCAGGTAGAAATGGAAACTGCTGATTATGAAAATTGGCCGATTCTCAAACGCTACGACCAAGACCACATTGGCCGAATTGCCCTTCCATTGGGTGGTATCGGTACGGGAACGGTCTCTTTGGGCGGGCGGGGCGACCTGCGCGACTGGGAAATTATGAACCGTCCGGCCAAAGGCTTTGTGCCGCTCAGGGGACGGTCGGGTCCGTTCTTTGCGCTTTTTACCAAAACTCTACAAACGGGCCAAACTGTAACCAGGGCAATCGAGGGGCCGATTGAGCCATCGGATTACGAAGACAGCCACGGCAGTACGGTGCCCAACCACGGCCTGCCGCGGTTCCGCAAGTGTTCGTTCGCTGCTGCTTACCCCCTTGGACAGGTGATGCTCTCTGATTCGGACATGCCGGTGGATGTGCGCATCAAGGCGTTCAACCCGCTTATACCCGGCGACGCCGAAGCCAGCGGCATACCCATAGCTGTCCTGCGGTACGTGCTTCACAATAAGACCAACAAGTCGGTAACCGCCTCTGTCTGCGGCAGTATGCCCAACTTCATCGGCATTGACGGTTCGGGCAAGACGAAGGATTGGAAAGGTGACCTTGTCGCGGTCGGCGGCAAGGCAAACCGAAACCACTTCCGCAAAGGCCAAAATGTGCAGGGTATCTTTATGGATTCTGAGGGTGTGGCCCCGAGAGCAGAGCAGTGGGGTACGATAGCGCTGACCACCACCGCCAGGACCGGCATTAGCTATCGCACGGCCTGGACCCGACAAGGCTGGGGCAGTTCGGCACTCGATTTCTGGGATGACTTCAGTGACGATGGAAAGCTCCAGGAGCGTAAAGCCACAGCCGAAGATACACCAATGGCCTCGCTTGCCGTCGAGGTAAAGCTGCCCCCGCACCAGACTAAAGAGGTAACGTTTTTACTCACCTGGCATTTTCCTAACCGTCAGACCTGGACGCCGAAAGGAAACGAGCAGGACCGTATCGGCAACTACTATACCACACAATACAGCAACGCCTGGGACGTGGCCGAGAAGGTTGCACCGCAGCTTGCAAAACTGGAGGAAGCGACAGTCAACTTTGTGCGGACTTTTTGTCAAAGCGATTTGCCTGAGGTAGTTAAGGAGGCGGCTCTGTTTAATGTCAGCACGCTGCGAACCCAAACCTGCTTTCGCACGGAGGACGGCCGCTTCTACGGCTGGGAAGGTTCCAGTAACAGAAGGGGCTGCTGCCACGGCTCGTGTACCCATGTCTGGAACTACGAGCAGGCTGCCGCTTTTCTTTTTGGGGACCTGGCCCGGTCAATGCGCGAGGTCGAGTTTGCCCACGCTACCGATGAGAAAGGACTGATGAGTTTTCGTGTCAACTTGCCGCTTGAGCATGCGCAGGGTTTTGGCAAGGCCGCAGCCGACGGTCAGATGGGGTGCATTATGAAGATGTACCGCGACTGGCAGCTCTCCGGTGATGACGAAATGCTAAAGGACCTTTGGCCGCACGTAAAAAGGGCGTTGGAATTCTGTTGGATTAAAGGCGGCTGGGACGCCGACCGCGACGGCGTGATGGAAGGCTGTCAGCACAACACGATGGATGTGGAGTACTATGGCCCCAATCCGCAAATGGGTGTGTGGTATTTAGGGGCGCTGCGGGCAGCGGAGGAGATGGCTCGTTATCTCGGTGAGGATGATTTCGCCGCTACCTGCCGGGACCTCTTCGAGCGGGGCAGAGATTGGATAGACAACAATCTTTTCAATGGCCGCTACTACGAGCACCAGATTCGTCCGCCAAAGGATAAGTCGCAGATAGCCCCCAGTCTGCTTATCGGGATGGGAGCAAAAGACCCTACCAGGCCTGATTACCAGTTGGGCTCAGGCTGCCTTGTTGACCAGCTTGTAGGCCAGTATATGGCTCACGTATGCGACCTGGGGTACCTGCTCAAACCCGCCAATGTCCAAGAGACGCTGCTCAGCATTATGAAGTACAATCTCAGGAATGGCATGTACGGGCATTTCAACTGTATGAGGAGCTTTGCTTTGGGTGACGAGTCGGCGCTGTTGATGGCCAGCTATCCGAAAGAGCGTCCGAAGAATCCTTTTCCATACTTCACCGAGGTGATGACCGGCTTCGAGTACACCGCGGCTGTGGGTATGCTGTACGAAGGTCAGGTGGATGATGGCCTTCAATGTATCAGGAACATCCGCGATAGATACGATGGACGCAAGCGCAGTCCCTTCGACGAGGCTGAGTGCGGCCACCACTATGCCCGCGCTATGACCAGTTGGGCGGCTGTGCTTGCAATGACCGGCTTTGGCTATTCCGGCGTAGAGAAATCAATGATTTTTACTGCCCGGGACGGTACCTTCTTCTGGTCAAATGGTTATGCTTGGGGAACCTGTTCTCTTAAAAAGACTCGGAAAGACATTAAAGTCGAGCTGTCGGTTTTGCATGGCCAGTTGCGCCTGTCGAGATTTATTTTGCGAAAAATCGGTGGCAGGCTATTTGACAGGGCCCTGATAATCAAGACCGGGCAGAAGGCTAAATTTGACGTCAGCCTGTCTCGGCTTGTCCGAGACAAGGCGGGCGGCTGATTAAAATCCCTGAAGATTTACAACCGCTACCCCTAACTCTCTGAAGCGGTGGGCAATTTTCAGGCCGTTTTAAATCGGCTGAAAACTGATTGATTCTAAATAAGGTGGATTCAAAAATGGTACCATCAATGACAAGACGCCAGTTCCTCAAGGCTTCCACGGCCAGCTCACTGTCGCTGGCTTCGCTGGGCTGTTCAACGTTGCCGTCGATGTCATCCGACCGTCCAGAGGCAGGTGACTACCAAATCTACTTTGGTGATTTGCACAACCATAACGAGGTTGGTTATGCGCGGGGTTCACTCGAAAGGGCTTTTGAAATTGCGCGTAACCATCTCGATTTCTTTGCCTTCACGCCGCACGGCTACTGGCATGATATTGGCCATTACGAGAATAATATCGAGAAAAAATGGCTCGATGGATTTGAGGTTACAAAGAAACGCTGGCCGGAAGTCCTACAGATGGTACGCAAGTACGACCAGCCCGGCAAGTTTGTTACCATACCCGGCTTTGAGTGGCATTCTACAAGTCTCGGCGATTACCATATCCTCTTCCCGACACTTGAGGGTGAGTACGTCCGGTTTGATGACCTGCGCCAATTCCAGCGCTTTGCAAAACAACGTGGCGCAATTATGATTCCTCACCATCCGGCCAATCGCCTTGGCCATCGCGGCGCTAACCTCGCTTGGCTTGACCCTGATGTCTCGCCCGTCATCGAGATATTTTCCGAATGGGGCAACGCAGAACATGACCGTGCTTGCTCTGGATATATTCGGCACACTGAAGGCGGACGCTGGACCCAAAATACACTTCATCATTTCCTCGCACAGGGCTACCGCCTCGGTGTCATTGCCAGCACGGACGACCATCTTGGCTTTCCCGGCGGCTACCGCGAAGGCCTGGCAGCCGTGCTCGCTACCGAACTGACGCGAGAGGCGATTTTCGATGCCATCCGGAATCGGCGAACCTACGCTGTTACCGGCGACCGTATCGCTTTGGATTTTCAACTGAACGGCCGGCTTATGGGCAGTGAATTACCTTATACCCGGCGGCGAGAGCTGGCCGTTACTGTTACGGGGTGGGACCAGCTCGACAGGGTAGAAATCCTGAAGAATAACCGCGTAATTCACCGTGATTTTCCGATGGACAGGGTACCTACCGCCGGAAGCTGGAAAGAGCCGGTCCTGCTGCGATTCGAATACGGCTGGGGTCCCTGGCCTGCCCTGGATATGACGCGAGTCTGTGACTGGGATATTAATATCACTTTGGAAGGCGGCTTATTGGAAAACGTTCAGACCTGCTTTCAAGCCGGGCCGCTTGATGAGACCCGCCGGGACAAGGTACTTGAGCGTTCCGGCAAACATCTTCGTGTGCAGTCCTTCACGGCTCTGCGTCAGCAGTTCGAGGATATTTCCACCAAGGCCGTAGTTTTGAAGATACGTGGCGGCCCTGATACTCGCGTCAAAATTACCCTGCGTAAGCCAACCAACGTATCCTTATCTCAAACATTCAGTCAGTTGGCGCAAAGTGGTGAAATGCTGTTCACCGGCGATTTTCCAAAAGAGTCAGCTATGGTTCACCGGTTGGTTTTCCACGACCACTATTATACATCTTACAACGTCTCGGATACTGATGATGGCAGCTCGTCTCTGCGAAGTGTTTCGCCGAAGCAGGAAGGTCTGAACTGGTATTATCTGCGTGCGACCCAGGCCAACGACCAGGTTGCCTGGTCCAGCCCAATTTGGGTTGAGCCCCGCACCGGTGGCTCCACAACGTGATGCCTTATTTGGCAGTTTTAGTATTCGGAATATGTTCTTATATCTTCGGCATTAGCCGGGACGATTCTGATTGCCTGGCCGCCGCTTGGGGACATATCGATATTCAGGAAAACAGAAGAATCTACAAGGTAACGGTTGATTTGTACGTGCGCGCGACTATTATCGTCGGGGCCGGCATCTGAATAAATGTGTGCTACATATTGTTTGTCCTTTTCCAAAAAGGTAAGCGGGATTTTCAACTTCCGGCGTTTTAGTCCATTCATACTGCCAACGTACCATTCGTCACCGCTTTTGCGGGCGATGGTGACATACTCACCAATTTTCCCGTGAATAACCTTGGTGTCATCCCAGACCGTCGGCAGGTGGTCAAAAAACTCAATCTCCGGTTCGCCCTGAAAATATGACGGTCTATCGTACCAGAATAAAAACTGCCACGGACTATAAAACACTACCGAGGCCGCCAACTGATGAGGGTGTGTTGTTTTGATGCGATTGTTGTAATAGCAGATAGTATAATCGCCTGCCCCGGCAAGCATTCGCGTGAATGGCAGAATTAGGTTTTCGTCCGCCGTGGGCATGCACTCATTGCCTCGAATACCCTCCTGCGTCATCAGGTTTGGGTATGTTCGGCTGTATCCGGTCGGTCGGTATTCATCGTGAACATCAACCATAAGGTGATATTTTGCTGCTTTGCGAACCGCTTCGTGCAGCCATTTGGTCCAGTGCTGCGAGCCGACCTGCACAAAACCATACTTGACTCCTTTGACGCCCCAGCTTTCGTATAGCGGCAGGATGTCATCAAGCTGACATTCCAGCGCCCTGCGATTTACATACAGTATAATTCCGATACCGCGCTTTTTTGCGTAATCTAAAACTCCGTGCAAATCCAGAGGGCCTTTTGAGCGTTTTGGATCAACAGAGATAGTAGTAGCATCGGATTGGTCGTTGTACTCGTGGCCGTACCAGCCCGCATCGAATTCGACATACTGCAGGTTGTGCTCGACTGCAAAATCGACACATGCTTTACCACCCTTGGTGGTTAAGGTAACTTCGCGAATCACTTTGCCGGGCTTAATCCAGGAGGCCTCTTTGATGGCACAAGGCTTGTTTAAGTTCAGGATGAGATAATTGCGCTCGAGCAACCGGCCCGGGCTATCGCCCAGAAGAAGGACTCTCCACGGTGTCGTATATGGCGTGTCGGCTTTGACCTCACTACCTAAAGAGCTTACGAGAGTGTGGGGCTGGTTCTTATCCGGTGAAAGGCGCATTCGCGCATAATCAACCAATCGTGCCTCAGCCACCGATACAAAAAGTCCGTTGTTAATTTCAATTGTGAGCGGTCTCTCACAATTGCTTTTAACCTTGCTAAGCGGCACCTTACTATACTGGCCCTGGGCCGAATATACGGCCCAGGCTGTATGATTGCCGGCAAAACGAAACTGCGTTTTTTCCGCTGAGATTACGAAGCTTTTCAGTGCATTTTGTTCCGACAGGGTATAGCAAAACGCTGCGCCTTCATCATAAGCGCGGAACGTCAGTCGAAGTCGCCGATTGGGTTGGTTACTTTCCTGCAACTCTACAGCGAGTTGATTATAGTAATCCCGAATCTTTTTCCACTCTCCATAAACGGGCGAGTATATGCTGTCATTACTGCTGCTGGAGACAGTGATGATATTGAAGCCGGCCTCCAGGGCTGGTGCATCTTTAATAGCAAGACCCAAACGTGAATCGACAACGATGGGTCGGCTTTTGTACGATATACCGTAAACCAGACAGCCGCTTTGGTTCCCTATGTCCTTGACATCAAATGTAACAACTATATTTCCGTCGGGTGACCTGACTATATGCTCTGCTTGAGCAGCCCCGGCGCCGATGATGTTAAGTAACAAAGATGCCAGAGAAACACAGAGGATATGGCTGGGCAGTATCAGGGTTTTCAAATGTCGATAATTTGTTTGATTGTGCATAATTGTCCTCCTGTCCAGAACATACCGGTAATTGAGCCGACTATTCAAAGTTGTGATTATACTGACTGCGTTAAATAGTGAGTAGATAAAAATAGGCCGAAATAAAGAGTGGGTGTGGCCAGATTTTTTGGCAAGCGATTTTAAGTTCATTTTGGCCTTTACAGAAATTGGGTTTGAATTGGGTTTGTTTTTTGGGCTGCGAAAACATCGTTTTTTCTGTAATCCATTGTAAAAGTTAAGTTTGCGCTCATTTTGGGCTTTTCGGAAATTGGGTTTGAATTGGGTTTGTTTTTTCGGACTGCGAAATCATCTTTTTTTCTGTAACCCTTTGTTAAAGTTAAGTTTACATTCATTTTGGCTTTTCGGAGATTGGGTTTGATTGGGTTTGAATTGGGTTTGTTTTTTTGCCCCGCCAGCGGGATAAAAATTTCATAAGCCATTTTTGAAAAGATACTTACATTCATTTTGGCCTTTCGGAAATTGGGTTTGTTTTGCATAAAAAGGGTTGATTTGTAGAGGGTCCTCGACAGATGTAGTGCCTTATAGGCACGTAAATATCTGCTGCCTTATAGGCAGGTAAGTTAGTGAAGAGTGAGCTAAATCCGCCGCGGCGGATAAAGTGCCTAAAGTGAGCTAAAGTTGGATTCTCGATGCTCATGATTGGTAATTTCCCTAAGGGTTTTCCGCCCCAATAGGAAAGAGGCAAGATTCGCTCAGGACAAGTTTAGAGTTTAGCTTCTTATTGCCGGAGGCGAAAAAAGCAGCGCCTCTATAATTAGAGCTACCTGCACTTTTGATGCGAAAAAAGACCTTGATTCTCGATTCGGGATTCTCGTAACTCGATGCCGGCAAGGCAGTTAAAAAATTTTTGAAAAATTTGATTTTTGCTTGAAGGTACCCTCGCTTTTGGTTGAAAAAACGTGGATATTTTACCTATTTTAACGCCTACTGGCGGTTTATGTTTGCCTTTTGGCTAACATACGCGTATTATAACATATTATCAAATAAAAATCAAAGAAAAACGGCCAAAAAAGAACTTTTTTTTGGTCATCCTGATTCCCTGTTTACCTGGTATCCACAAACTAATTTCCTGTTCACCTGATAACCTAATCAACTCATCCAAGCATTCACCCATTCACTCATCTAAGTATCAACGCATTAATGCATTCTCTTGAACCTTCAAATTTTCTTCGAATCTCGGATTTCACAAGGTTGGGTGAGATCTTTCGCACCTCCCCATCTGAAAATCGCGATTGACATTTAGCCACGGTTCGCTATATTCTATTTCGTATGGCTTTATCGACAAAGGTGTGTTATGCGGACAGGAATCCAAGACCCCGCATGTTATGCGGATCAGTCTAATTATTGTTAGCCGCCAGAGTTCGCTGCACACAAGGGAGGCTACTTCATGACGAAACGTGGCGAAGTCGGATACATGAAACTGGCGATTCGTGAGGCCAGGAGGTCACGGGCAGAAGATGATAGACCGCACCCCTATGTTGGTGTTGTAGTGGTTCGCGGAAACGAAGTTCTCGCTTCAGCCTGTCGAGGTGACTTGCTTCCAGGCGATCACGCAGAATATACTGCCCTTGAAAAGAAGCTTGGGTCCGATAAGCTTGTGGGGTGTACGGTCTATACAACCTTGGAACCTTGCACGACGAGGAGTCATCCAAAAATACCATGTGCGGACCGGCTAATCCAACGGCGGGTCGATCGAGTCGTCATCGGGGCACTTGATCCAGACCAGCGCATTACGGGGCAAGGGGTGCTAAGACTGCGCCGCGCCGGCATTGCCGTTGATCTTTTTCCCCCTGAGCTGATGTCGGAAGTGGAAGAGCTGAATCGCGATTTCATCAGGGACCGAGAGGCGGGGATGGCAACTACGGTACCGCCCGGAGTTGCTGAGGCTGGTATCACGGGCTTCTATCCTTCTCGCGACTTCTATGCAATTCTCCGTAAGGAAGCGGCAACCATCGACCGCTATGTCTCTACGGCAGAACACACAGTTATCATGGTGAGTATCAACCTTATGACGGGACTCCCATTTCATGACCTCTGTGAGTGTCTGAAGACAAAATTGGGAGGGATTGAAAGTACATTCACTGCCACAATTTCGCTGCTGGACCCACGTCGACCAGAGTTGATGGCTGCAATGGCACCCGTACTGAATAGAGAGCCTGTTGACCTCGCAGAGAGTATTCGCCGTAGCGTGAGAAAACTTGTTCAATTCAAGCAAACGCTTCCCGAACAGATGCAGAGCCGGTTAGATGTTCGTGTTCATCCTTCACTGCCTTTCGGCAGTGCCATTTTGCTCGACCATGCCCATACGAGTGGCCGTATTCAAATAGAAACGAAGCCATATAAGGTCGGTCTCCAAAGGAGCTTTGCATTTGAGGTAGCCCGACGCTCGGAATCTGGCGTGCTTTTCGAAACCCTTACCACGGCCTATGAGAAGCTCGTGGCAGACGGTCAATCCGTTGGAAGCGAAGATATCTGAAAGTCGGCGCAAGACAGTATGAAAAGCGTCGGTAACAAAATGAGAGGTAAGTGCTATGTCTAAGAAGAGTGCTGGACTCCTATTATTCCGCGAGGTCTCCGGCCGCCTTGATGTGTTATTAGTTCATCCAGGAGGCCCATTTTGGGCGAAGAAAGACAAGGGAGCATGGTCTATTCCCAAAGGGGAGTTCAAGGACAACGAAGACCCTTTGGAAGCAGCGAAGCGGGAGTTCGAGGAGGAGACTGGTTTCACTCCTCCAGACTATGAGATGATACCTTTAGAACCTCTGCGCCAGCCGAGCGGAAAGCTCGTTTACGCCTGGGCGACGAAGTGCGACCTAGACCCTGCCGGATTTAAGAGCAACACGTTTTCCATGGAGTGGCCTCCGAAATCTGGAAGACAGCAAGAATTCCCGGAGATAGATCGAGCGGCTTGGTTTGTGATTGAGGAAGCGAGCCATAAGATATTGAAGGGACAGGTAGCTTTCCTTATCCAGCTTAAAGAGAAGCTCGGAGGTTCTAGCCGAGTTCCCGAGTACGGTGGCTCTGCAAAGAGTAAAAATGATCTTGGTAAACAGCGGTATTTGTTCGATTTAGACTGATATATGCTCTCGCTGCGCCTAACAACGGAGTGCAACAGACGGCACTCCGCCCCGCCGCTGATGCCGGGTCCGTTATACAGACTGTATAATTATTGTTAGCTTGCACAAGGAGAAAATACCTATGAGAACAGGACTACTCATCAGCGTTCTTGCAATTGCGTTACTGTCAGGGACAGCCCTTGCCGGGATCGAGATAAATACGACATTGATGCACTACACATATCGGATAGAAGGCCCTACAGGAAAACCGAACGAGGTGAGATACGGGACGGTTTTTGTGATGGGAATTCCAGACGCAAATCAATCAGGCAAAGGTCAGTATGTTCTGATTACCGCAGCACATGTTTTAGAAAAAATCTCGGGAGAAACAGCAACTATTTATTTGCGGGAGAAGATGTCCGATGGCAAATTCAAGAAAGTCGCCTACGTCCTGCAAATTCGCAAGAGCAAGGAATCCCTTTGGGTTTGTCTTCCCGATGTCGATGTAGCCGTCATGAAGATAGACTTGCCTGTTTTTGTCACTAAACAAGCCAAAGAGATTCCAATCCTATCAACTGACCTGCTCGCAGATGACAAGATGATGGAGAGATACGAAATACATCCGGGAGACGAACTCCTGTGTCTGGGCTACCCTCTTAGAGCTGATGTTTCTGGTTTTTCCATCTTACGCAGTGGAAAAATTGCATCCTACCCCTTGCTTCCGGCCAAAGACACGAAGACATTCTTGTTTGATTTCGAGGTTTTCGCAGGCAACAGCGGAGGCCCAGTCTACTTCGTGGACAAAGGACGAAGGTACGGTGGAACTACCCACCTGGGAGAGACCATTCAATTCGTTGCAGGGATTGTAACACGACAGCATGAGAAACTCCGCCTTGCAGTTGTCGTGCCAGCTCACTTCATCAAAGAAACGTTGGCTCTCCTTGATAAGAAATAGGTCGATAAGGCAAGTCAACAATCACAGGGAATTAAAGGTGTCCGGCCATATAATACCCAAACCTGCACTTGCCGCCTTTCAATTGATAATTGATTATTGGATTGCGATTGCTTCGGTGCCTTATAGGCACGTAAGTATTTGCTCGCAATGAGAGAGAGCGCAATGCTATGCCCCAAAAATGTTATGTGTTGCCAGAAAAATTAGCCACACCCATAAAGAGCCGCTCTTTTCATACGCATAATCCAAACATACCGTTAATACGAATGATACTGAGCGACTATTTCTAAATTCAACGTTCTCGGTCATCACGAAGAAATCGTATCAATTGGGCGACATACAAGGCAGATCGTCTGTTGCTGATATCACCACCATGCACAAAGGCTCCTCTCGAATCCTGGGCAGCGATAATATCTGAAATTACGGCAGGATACATACCCTCGCTCTTGGGCAGAATCAAGTCGGTGGGGTTCTCCTTAATCCCGTTTTCGGGAATCCTTGGTATAACAAGTTTATTTTTCTCATCCATAAATTTTTCATATACCTCAATAGCGTTTTTACCCCAGTCGCCCTGCCATGCATAACCGGAACGAGCCTTTCGGACGTCGCTCACATCTTTTTCCCTGGTATCCCGATATCTCGGCTGAGTGGTATTGGGATAGTAGAATCGTGCCCACTTACCATTAGGCAGTTGGGCACTTTTCAGCCATTCGTAAGCACCAGGCATAGGTCCGAGTAAGCTTTCATCTTTTGTCCACTTGTACGCTTCGGTCAGGATAATAAAAGCGTGCCAAGTTGGGAACGCACCCACCGAAGGCGGCTCAAACGAGCGGGCCCCATATGGTTTGCCATCATCAGTAGTTTGTGTTGACCAGCCCGAATCTCCAATTCGGTTGTTCTTAACCCATTGCGCGATCCTCATAGCCGCATCGAAATAGTTCCTGTCGCCCGTCCGTTGGTATCCGCGAACCAGAGCTTGAAAAACGCTGAGCATAACGCCGTCGTTGAACGTAGCCAGGGCTGAGTAGCCTCGCGCCGGATAGGCCTGGGGTATCGAGCCGTTATCCTTCTGCGCCTTGAGAAAGAAACCCAAACCACGCAGATACCCTTTGTAGTACTTTTCTTCACGACAGACCAGCCATAGCCGGTAGAGAAACTCTACTGCATCCTGAGTCACATAGTCATCCATCGTGCCGTACTTTACGAGCCAGCGGGGCCTGTCGGGAGGATTAACGGCTCCTTGGTGTACTCCGTGTGGCCGGTCTGGCCCCAGCCACATTTCATAGGCAAATCCTCCATATTCGCTCGCCCCAGCTAACAAAAGATTTCCGACTTCTCTCGCTGCATTAAGATACCTTTCGTCACCCAGAATCAGGTAGCCCTGCAGCATAATCCTGCCGATGAAGGGCGTGCCCGGGCTCTGAATACAAACCCAATCCCGACCAATTGGCCTCCATTCGCCCATACGCCGCTTTAAGTCTGAGGAATAACTGCTCGCCCATCCTCCGCAGGTCCCATGGGCTTCGTACTCACGTTTAGCCATAATGGAAATGTAAAAATCCAGCGATCGCTTGAGGCACTCAGCGGTGGTTTTTTTTCCTGCCTCTTTGATGAAACCTATCGGTTGAATCGGTGTAATTGGTTTCTGGCCGCGGTTCGCTTTGCTTACCTTCGCTTGTAAGGCATCTGTCGTTAGAAAAATGCATGCAATAATAATATGGAGTAGACAGTAAATGGAAAACGTTCTTTGAGTCATTGTTTGATCTCCCACGAATAATTAGTATCTGTTGCGGAAAGCAAAAACCGACGATGTCACCCCTGCGAAAGCAGGGGTCCAGAGCGAAAAAGCTGGATTCCCGCTTCCGCGGGAATGACAAATACTGTTTCCGCAACAGGAACTAATTAATTTCTGCGAGTAGCGAATTATTGATTCAACGTTGCTATTATACTGACTGCGTTAAAAAATGAGTGGATAAAAATAGGCCGAAACAGAGAACCGCTCTTTTCGTACGCATACCCTAAACATATACCTAACACAAATAATGCCGGCCAATGCCCCGTGTTTGCATGTGTTATTGTGAATAATCCGGAGCTTATCGCAATTGCCAGCCACGCACCGTGTCTATCCTTTGCTTCGTGAGGCTTGCCTCGAGCCCCTGCCTGCACAGGGGTAAGCTTGTCCGGGCACCAGCGCCGAAGCAGCGAGCGAAGAGCCTCGAGGTATGAGCGTATCGTTGTTTGGAAAAGCCCTCGAAACAACATCTCCTCAAGCAAAGGTGCTATTACAACAGCAACGACAACAATCAATATTCGAGGCAGTAATTGCGAATATTCCATTATCAGTTTGAGCTGCTGATGTTGCTGCATTTGGTATTCCTGGCCCCAGATAAGCTCGCCGAAGAACATCGTAAGTATTATCGCCGCCGTTATGAGCGGCCAGACAGTGAGCAGATTCACAAAAGCCGCGAAAAAATCTTTGACAATCGTTTTTATATTCAAGCCAAAACCTTTTAATCGCCGGGCGAAGTGGGCTCTGGCCAGAAAAATAATTACGGCTATCGCCGTCAGCTCACCAATGCAGAGAATAAGATTATCTAATAAATCATTTTGCCAAGCCTGTAAATCACCGAACAGTGTTTTGGCAATTGATGCGGTGAGCGAAACAGCCCCGAACCAGATAAACAGCGGCACGAAGGGCAGATAAATAGGCATATTATTTCGGCGGGGTACTGAATCGGCTAAAGCCTTTCCGCCAAGAGATGTTTTAAGCAGCCAGCAGGCCAATAATATAAGCCCTGCCAGACAGATAAGGTGGGGTACGATTTCCATTGACTATTTTCCATTGACTATTGACAATTGACATACTAAAGTGCCTAAAGTGACAGCTTTGCTGTCATTCTGAACGCAGCGCAACGAAGTGAAGAATCTCTTTTTCGTTGGCCAGATCCTTCGGCTTCGCCTCAGGATGACACGTAAGTGTAAAGTGCCTAAAGTGCAGTTTTCGTTTAAGGTTTTCGATGCTCGTATCGATGCTTGTTATAGAAGCACGAAACTCGTTTTTTTTAGCATCCAGCCTCCAGCTTCGAGCTTCGATACGAGTTTCGAGAACGACAGACGTACTTCTACACTTCCACTTTAGGCACTTTCAATAGTAAATAGTAAATAGTCAATAGTCAATAAATTATGGACATATTTCACATCGAAGGGCCGGTTCGACTTTCCGGCAGTGTCAATATAAACGGCTCAAAAAACGCTTCTCTGCCGATAATGGCTGCTACTATTTTAGCCGCAGGCAAATCGTCTCTTAAAACGGTGCCTCATCTTTCTGATATTTCTGTGTGTGGCAAATTGCTTGGTCGATTGGGCTGTAAGCTGACCCGAGGTCCGGACGGTGGTTTGTGCATAGACTCGACGGTGATTGATAATCCGGTGGGCGAGTATGAGATTGTCCGCAGGATGCGAGCCGGTATTTGCATACTCGGCCCGCTGCTGGCCCGCTGCGGCAGGGCGGAGGTTTCAATGCCCGGCGGATGTGCAATTGGTGACAGGCCGGTCAACCTTCACATCAGGGGTCTGCGGGAGCTTGGTGCACAAATCCATCTTAAAAACGGCTATATCATCGCCGAAGCGCCTAATGGTTTGAGAGGCAAAGATATTTTTATGGGTGGGCCGTTCGGCTCGACCGTCCTGGGGACCGCAAATGTGCTAATGGCTGCAACATTAGCGAAAGGTCGTACAGTTATCGAATCGGCTGCCTGTGAGCCGGAAATAACGGATTTGGCAAACTGTTTGAACAAAATGGGTGCGAAGATAACAGGTATTGGCTCACCTCGACTGATTATTGAAGGAGTTAAACAGTTGCAGCCTGTTGAGTTTGAGGTAATTCCGGACAGAATCGAGGCCGGAACATTTATGGTCGCCGCCGCCATAACCGCAAGCGAGCTGAGGCTGAGGAACTGTCGGCTCGATGATATGATGGCCGTCGTTGATAGGTTAAGAAATATAGGCGTAACGGTTGATGCCGAAGGTGATGGTTGTGTCGTTACCCGCGGAGGCCCTATCAGACCTGCCGATATTACCACTCAGCCATATCCCGGTTTCCCCACCGATTTGCAGGCTCAGTTTATGGTTCTTTTGTCACTTGCCGAGGGCAATAGCGTCATAATCGAAAAGATTTTTCCAGACAGGTTTATGCACGTTGCAGAATTGAACCGGATGGCAGCGAATTTGCGCAAGGAAGGGCCGACTGTTATTGTGGCCGGCGTAAAAAAACTAATAGCCGCTCCGGTGATGGCTTCGGACTTGCGGGCATCGGCAGCGTTGGTTTTAGCCGGGTTGGCTGCTGAGGGAACTACTATCGTTAGCAGGGTCTATCATATCGACCGCGGCTACGAAAAAATCGAAGAGAGACTAAATCCCCTCGGCGCAAAAATTACCCGGCAAAGTATTTAAGCTTATAGTCTGTCAAATTTGATTTGATAGTTTGAAAGGTTTGAAAGTTGAACAAGACACTCAAAGTCCTGCGTGTTATTGTGTTGGCAATTCTGATTTTACTTCTTATCGCTGTGGTAGCTGTTAATCTCTTTGCTGACTATGCTGTAAGGGTAGGGATTGAGACCGCAGCAACTAAAACCTTAAATGTCGGTGTGAGCGTAAGTAACGTTGACCTTTCGATTATGGGCGGAAAGCTCGCCTTGCAAAATCTTTTGATTAGCAATCCACCGGGTTATCAACACGACAAACTGCTCAAATTGAAAAACGCTGAAATCGAAATTGATGTAAAGTCACTTTTAAGTGATGTTGTTAATATAAGAGAAATCAAACTTGACGGAGTAGATGTCGTTCTTGAACAACGAGGCATATCGAGCAACAACCTCCAGGATGTAATAACCGCAATACGCAGAGGTTCAAAAGATGACGAAACATCGGGGAAAAAACTGCGTATAGACAATCTTGAGATGTCGAATGTGATGGTTCAGATGAAGCTGCTGCCGATTCCCGGACAGGCTGATACCGTTACACTGAACCTTTCTCCTATCAGGATGACAAACTTAGGTAGTGACAACAAATTGGATACGGCTGCTTTGTCAGGTGAGATTGTATTAGCTATCGCAAATCGCGTCGTCGAACAGGGAGTTGGGGTTCTGCCCAAAGATATAGTCAATACGATGACTTTATCTCTGGATAAGACTATAGACCTGAGCACGAGAATCATAAAAGGTACAGAAGATATAGGTAAGGGGATTACCGAAGGACTTAAAGGTCTGCTAAAGCCCAAAAAAGAAGAATAAATTTTCAACTGCCGAATATCTCAATCAATCATTGTAGGACGGATTCGCTCCCCGACTTTTTTGTAGTAGGACAGCGCACTTTCACCGTCGGCGAAGTCTTTTTCTGTGAACAACAGGTCGGTCTGGCCGATATGGATTTGGTCACAGTCAGCTAAAGCGGTCTCATTATCGATTTTGCTGCCGTTGATGAATACGCCGTGTTTGCTCTTCATATCGAGCGCGTAATACTGCCCCTTGTCTTTGTCGAAACCTATCTGCATGTGTTTGCGGGAAATGTGCTCGTCAAGAATCTGTATCAAAAGTCCTTCATCCCTGCCGACCACATTTGTCCGATGACCAAGTGGGTAATAGTTGCCTTTTTGGGTACCTGACATTACAATGATAGAAGCCATTGCAACTCCTTGTTATAAACACTTACGTATGCAATAGTAAAATCCACAATCGCCTTGACATAATACTGAGTGGCTGATATAGTATTAGCCATTCGCAGCACAGTCAAGCCCTTTTTAGGGTTGTTTCAAAGTTTTGCCATTTTGCAAAAGCCTTTTCTGGCAAGGCTGTGGGCGCAGCGGACATTTGCAGTGAGGGCTGCTAATGAGCGACACTGAAGCAAAAAATGATAAGGAGCCTAATGATAAAGGAGCCGGTCCTACCCGCTCTTTTGATGGCTCAACGCCAGGTCCGGGCGGCCAGATAGGTCCGTTTCGTATCGAGCGGGAGCTGGGCCGCGGGGCCGTGGGGGTGGTTTACTTAGCGCACGACACCAAGCTCGACCGTCCGGTGGCCATCAAGAGCCTGCCGGCTGAGGTGATGGCCAACCCTAAGGCCCCGGTCGCGTTTTTCGCGCGAAGCCCGGCTGTTGGCCTCGGTGAATCATCCCAATATCGCCACGATTCACGAAGTGCTCGAAGAGGCCGAGGGCATCGGCTATCCACCCCAGGACAGCGACAAAGATTGGGACGCACTGATAAAGCTGAAATAAATCTATCGCACCAACGCCTCGATTCCCTTTTGGCATTTCTTGACGGAAATTGGGTTTGTTTGGGTTTGAATTGGGTTTGTTTTCCGGGACTGCGAAAGCGTCGTTTTTTCTGTAATCCTTTGTTAATATTGAATTTACGCTCATTTGGGCATCCGGCAAATTGGGTTTGATTGGGTTTGAATTGGCTTTGAATTGGGTTTGTTTTCACTAAGTGTCCAATTGCGTTTATTTTCATAAGCCATTTGTAAAAATATACTTACATTCATTTGACTTTTTCGGAAATTGGGTTTGTTTTGCATAAAAAGTAGCTGATTTGTAGAGGGTTCTCGATAGATGTAGAGGACCGAGAGAGGACTCGGCTTCGCAGAAGGCTACGCAGGGCAGGCCCTTCGACAAGCTCAGGGTCGAGCAGAGCTCGATTTTGGGGGCGTTTAGGCGGTTTGGGTGGTCTTGGGCTTCGTTGGCCATTGGGAACTGATCCTTTGTTATTGGTTATTGGCCCAGCACCAATTAGTCGTGAGCTAAGCTCAATTGGTGCGGGGTCTGCGCTGCGCTACGAGATCCCCGACTACGACATTCGGGGACAAGCTGGATAAAATTTGGGCTTCGGTGGCCATTAGGAACCCCCTGATGTCTGTTATCTGAAGTTAGAAGTCTGTTTTCTACGAACAACGAACTATGAACCATCCATAGTTAGATACATTATACCATAAAACAGATTAGATTTCGAGTGAAATCCTAAAAAATCTCCGTGACTCGGCACTTGATGCTGGATGCGAGACGACGGAGGACGGAAGACGGAAGACGGAGGGCGGATGGCCTAATACCTCTTCTCAGGCGAGTTGTAAGCCTGCAATCCGAACTGGGGCCGGATTTTTGTCTTGTGCACTATTTTTATTTTTTTCTTGCCTTTTCCGACAATATCAGCCATAATATCATAAACTAATAGCACTGTTATTTTGAAAGAGTGATTCCGTGAAAGGATTCGAGGAATTAACGTTAGAGTTAACAGATTGGTGCCCGTCCAAGTGCCTGCATTGTTCATCCGGATCCGGCCCCAATTGTACGAATAAATTAACATACGAGGTAGCACTACGCCTAGTCAATGAGGCTGGGCAATTGGGTGCAGCGAAGTTGAGCCTAGGAGGTGGCGAGCCCACTGCTTGCGAGAGTTTCTTGCCCATTGTCCGTCGAACTCTTGAGACGGGAATGCTCGTGGAAGTATTTACCTGTGGGCTGGCTACAACTACTCACGGCATTACGAGTCTTCCTCCTGCGATCATAGAGAGTTGTGCTGGAATCAAAGGCATCAAGTTCATTTTCAGCTTCCATGGAGCAAGTGCTGAAGCGCATGACCACATCACACAAACTCTTGGAAGCTATGAGTATCTGCTGACTTCACTACAGAACTGCCTGCAGGCCGAGATCGAGTGCGAGATGAACTTCGTTCCGCTCAGAGTCAACGTCCACGAGTTCGGTCATCTCATTATTATAGCTAAGAAACTGCAGATTCCCAGAATCAGCATTCTGCGGTTTGTCCCTCAAGGTAGAGGAGCTCTCAACCGCGCAGAGCTTGAGTTGAATCCGGAAGAAGAAGACTTATTTGTGAGTGAGGTCCTCCGTCAACGTGAGGCCACGACCGTCGAAATCCGCACTGGCTCGCCATTCAATGGCATAGTACCGGGAAACCAAGTCCCCTGTCGCGCTGGATTTGGCAAACTCGTGGTTCAGGCCGATGGCAACGTCCTCCCTTGTGAAGTGTTCAAGCACCATAAGCGCTGCCAGTGGGGCTTATCCGTTCACAATATGACACTATCCCAGATTGTGGAGAGTCCACAGGTCTCGGATCTCCACGACCGACTACACTACACAAACTGCCTTGAATGCCCAGTCCACAGGGCACTGAGGGACGGCCCAAAAGTGGAGGGAAGTCATGCTATTTCCCAATCTGCCGCACACGCTAAATAAGAAGAAGCCTTCTGAGGACGGCGATCGTTTTCTGCTTAAACTCCTGAAAAACAGAGGCAACTTCTCCTACCTGTCTGAGGAAACTCGCAAGCGCCTAAAGGAGCTGAAGCTCAAAACAAACCAAGACGATTTGCGATTTCTCCATAAGCATCTTGTAGAACTCTGGCCATGCATACTGACAGATGCCGTGTTACAGCTGATCAGGAGTAGCAAAGACTACGACAGAAAAAATCCAAGAATGGACTCTTTTTTTGACGCAGTTACCCTCGGTGCGAGAGAACTGGGTGAGGTCCTCAAAGGATTCTCCGAGTTCGAGGGCATCATGTACGGAGCTTCGCCTGATCACTATCGAGACCACGTCGCTCATTCTTTCCGTGTCTGGATTATTGGCCATTGGATTTTGAAGAAATGCTTTAAGCGTAAACTATCCGGTCTTGGTGATTTCGACAATGACATGAAGGAAGAAGAATGGGAATCCATGTGGGCACTTGTCGCCCTATGCCATGACATCGGATACCCCTTGTCAAAGATCGAACAGATTAACGAGCGTGCAAGGCAGACGCTGAGGAAACAGGGGCTCATATCCGAGGGCGACATGCGGTTCACGTTTCGCAGGCAGATGCTACCTTTCCACGATACGATCATCAGACTCATGGCATCGAATGCAGTTATGCTGCCACACAACGACAAGTATGTTACGCACCTGCAAAATAAGTACTACCTCAAACTTCTCAAGTCATTTGATAGACTTGACCACGGAATTGTTAGCTCCTTGCTGATGAGCAAAGCGCTCGTTTACTTCCTGGAATCAGACCTCTCCCACGACGCCAGGAAACCCCTTGATTCTCAGGACGCCAGGCAGTTCCTCATTCGCAGGGAAATCCTGAGAGCAGTCGCCTCACACACATGCCCTGAGATATATCATCTGCAGTTCAACACTCTCCCATTTCTCCTGTATATTGTCGATGAGGTACAGTGCTGGGGGCGGCCAACCTTGGAGCAACTACAGCACGAGGCAGCCAATATAAAAGAGGCGTCGGCATCCCTCAACAAGTTCACCTCAACTGAAATAGACATTGAGATAAGAACGAAGGACAAAGACTGGGACGAGAGCCAGCAGACTCGCGTTCTAAACCAAGTGCTCAAGTTGAGAACCATGCTGCGCCTTGCTCCAGAGAGAAAAGACCATCTTGACAACAACCTCCGCTTTGAAGTCAGGAATGAAGGGAATAATATCCTGAGGTTGGTTCTTAAAGGCCGAGCTATGCAACTCGAAGTGAAACGCTTTAAGAAAAACGTCCTGAACTCGGTCCCAATGCTCAAAGGTCAGACCAAACGTATTACCAGTTCCTAGCCACCTTAAGCCATATCCGCAGTTAGTTTTTCATTAATGCCCCAATTTGGCGGATACCAGTACTTAATAGGTTCGACATTCATTTTATAAAGTCGTTTCAGACGCACGCGTTTACTCCTTCCCCTGATTTCCGGATGGGCTAACCGCGCATACTTGTCTACTTCACAGAACAGATTCTGGCAATCAATCAACTGCAGGCGTCTACCCCACAGTGACTTGAATTCCAAACCAAAGTGCACGAATTCCTCTTCCTGTTTATCTGCCATCAGTTTAATAATTTCAACCTCACTAAGGCCGCCCAAACTAAAAAAACACTTTCGAATTCCATCTCTTGCACCAGGCCCGGGTACAACAAAGTCCATTTCTGAAAAGTTTGTTATATTGCTGTAATTAATGTCTGTAGCCAATTGATAAGCCAGAAAATCACCAATCATAGGATATGACCGTAACAGCTCGAAAACCTGCTGCATATTAGGCATGTTGGCTATTCTCAAATGAACGTTATCTTTCATCATGCTTTCCACTAGTTTAAGAAAATTACGATGTTTTTTGCCATGACCAAAACTACTAGCTCCCGACGGCATAATATAAGCTCCAGAAAATATTCTTCCGCTTTCCAACGCCATAGTAAGAATCTTGTCAAAACTTTTGAAAGAATAATCTTCACAAGTGATTGTCCCAATTTTTTCTTCTAGAAGCCTCCATGTATCGATTCGGTTAAACAGTTTGAAGAGAATGATTCTAAAAAAAACTTCCCTAGCGGAGGGATCACCTTTATAAATTACATTCTTGATTAAGTACTGACTTACACGGTCGGAGGCTCTATATGCATTCGTGAATTTATACTTTTTAAGAATTCGGTCTTCGGTCCATGGGAAACCTTCCCCTTCAATCCTACGGAAGAAAATAGCCTGTCTCTCAGCAGCAAATCTCCAGTAGGTCTCATATACAACCGTAGTCTTGGAAGGTGCCAAACGCACTGCAACACTGGGAGCCTTATTATCGGTAATTGTTTCCCTCTTGTAAGTCATCTCAAAGCCACCTGATATTTGCAAATTCTATTTCTGTTCGAGTTCAGCCAGTATCTCTTTAATCCCTTCAGCAAGTCCCTTAACACAATCATTATACACTTCCAGTTTTCCGATTCCAACCATGCAATTCATTTGGACCAATTCAAGACCAAGCTCGTGAGCAACAAACCGTCCAAGACGACATAGGCCAAGGTAGTTACCATAGGCGCGTTCAAAAAGATACTGCATTGCATAGAAGCCGTTGACAGCCATGCCTCGGCCGTCACCGTAAGGCGTGAACGTCACATGCTGGAGGCATGGAAACTTCAAATATGGCCTGCGAGAGTGATCGCGTCTTGGATCGAATATTGCGGCTTGGAGAACACTGCGCCGAACACCTTGTCTACTTGTATAAGCCCGAATAATATGTTCAAGCTGATTAGATTTATTAGAATCTGGATTATCACTTTCGCTAGGGTCATAAGCAATCAGCCGCTCAAAATATAAACCGAGATTATTTTTTTTCTCTATTTTCTGCAAGCATGGGAAAAGCTTCTTATAACGGTTATAAAGTTGGTCACGATCTCCGTTTGGGTTCCACAAAGACTCCGGAAAAATAGTGTTTGCCACCGTGTTGCATGATTGTCTCCCCATCTTTTGAAGGCTAGTGTCTAACAACCTACGAATCTCCATATCTTCCCAACCAACTCCGTTATTAAGTTCAGTAACCATGACAACAAGGGGAGTAAGCTCTTTCTTTTTCTTTTGTGACATTGATGTGAGAAAAGCCCTTGCCCACGCTTTCGATAGATTGTTCTCAGTAATAATAGGAGGCTTATATTTGTCACTCATATATGGGTTCCTCCAGATGTCTATACCGACACTGTCCTACATATTCCTTTCGTGAGACCCTTACAAATTCGGCCCATTCTACCTCCTTGCTATAACATCGCCCAATCCCAGGACAGACAGCCCGAAATTCTCCTCTCATTTCTGATGATTCCACAGGTTCAATACAACTTCCCTCAATTATAACATCATGCTCGAACAATATTAAGTCGCCAACTTGAACATCTATTGGCCGACCAAACCATTCTTGATCGACCACAACAAGGTGATCTTTTGATTCTTGTTTGAGTATGCTCCGCCGAATCTTCCTGAGCGGAACCTTAGCCAGTCCTTCTACATGTCTTGAGGTTAGGACTTTCAAAGAACTCGACATATGCCTAATGAGTGTTGTATATCCCACACCAAGCCATCCCGACACAGTGTAAAAATGCTCCGGCATATACTCAGTAATATCCCATCCACGTCCTGCAAATCCATGACTGACGGCAAGTTTTGGCATAAGTAGGAATCCCGCAAAACACTCTGCAAGGTATTCGTCCGCGTCCAGCCGTTCTATACTAATATCTTCTATTTCTTCGTCCACATGTGCACCATGACCAAAAATATGATGCCCGATCTCATGAGCGCAGGTATAAACCATCCGACCTGCAGGTCGAAGTGACGATAGAATTATTCTGGGTGGCGACCCATTCATATACATTCCTTCCATACTCGGTATGGCATCAAAGTAGACACGTAATCCAAGCTTCTCTGCCAAATCGTAAACACATATCGCCTGCCAAAAATGCAAACCCTGTGATCTCCGAAGCCCTAATGCTTCAACTGCAGCTTGTCGAGCAAGTTCAATTCTTTGCTTCATTTCTACTCTCCCTCGCTGCTTTGTAGCACTCTCAATAAATACAATACTCGCTTACGATCCTTCAGATTCAGCTTGGCCAGCTGCCGCGCAGCTAGTTGTATCCTTTTGTCCTCTTCCGGACTCTCGCCCATGTCTGAACCAGTCAGCCAAGTTAACTTGACGTCATAAATCTCCGCTAACTTGAACAATTCCTCAGCCGAAACTTTTCTTCGACCGGCTTCCATCTCGGATACGGAAGGTCGGTGCAAAGAGAGCATTTTGGCAACCTGAGCTTGGGAAAGCCCAGACATTTCGCGCGCCATACGCAGCCTCGATCCAATTCTTACACGATCTAAATTAGCATCCTTTTTGCTCATACTATCTTCTTCCTCAGTCAGTCTTAGTATCACTTTGAAGTAAACGCTCAACCATCTCTTTAACGCTCAATGCCCTTTTTCCGTCGTCAGAAACACACAGGCTCTTTCCAGACCAAGCGACTTTATCTGGCAGCATTAAAGTCAATTCCAATCCGTTCAGGCTATCGAATCCTGGTAATCTACCAATAGGCACCATTTCTTCGTCTATCTTCAGCACCTTTCGGCCACTGATTTTTTGAATTTTGACCAACAATCCGATTACCATCTTGAACATGTTCTCTCTTTTGCTCATGATCTAACCGTCCTTAAAATATCTTACGTTACGTAAGATAATATTACCATCATTGGCCATCGTGTCAACAAAAAAAGAATAAAATAAAAAATTTTTCACCCTATATTGCCTAAACTCTAACCTATTAATTTACGCATAATTTACGCATAAAAAAAGCCCCGTGGTTTCCCACAGGGCTTTAATATCAAGAAACAGTTAAGCCGGCAGCGAAAGGCCTGACAGCGGGCAGAGGCCGCAAATTCTAAGCACTCAACTCGAAATCTTAGACGAATAATCCTCCATTACCACCGGCTTTAGCCGTAGGTTTTTCCGGTCTCATCCACGTAAATAGTGCCCTTTGCCTGTTTTATCACTTTAGTTGCTTTCGGCACCTCATCCAACTTTGGGACCTTGAATAGTTTGCCACACTTGCGACAGTTTATCCTTCGGTCAGCGGCACTACTATCAAGCATCCAAGCACTGCCACAAGCCGGGCATTGAGCGATAATCTGCATCGGTATATTCCTTATGCCAAGAGCCGAATACTAAGAGCCTATCCCAATAACCCGCTCTATTGCGGCCGGCTGCAAAGCCCGATGCCTGCGTTGTCGGCCCAAAACGTTCTCAACGTGGAGAAAACCACTTCTGGCGAGCATTTTTGTCCTGCCGCCTTGGCCTCGGACTTTTCGCTCGGCCTCATAACGACCCGGTTATTCGGATAGGCTCTTAAAGTGAGCATGTGTATTACAGACACATGCTCAGTTTTTATGGAAGTTTTGAGAATTTTCCACATTTTCCGGAGAATTACTGTAACGGATTCGTGATTTTTGCGTCTGGTTATATAGATGAAGTGTTTTCTTAGTAGCCTGAAATGCGAATAAAGAATTTGGTGAGATAAGTGCTTCAGTCATAAGGAGAATACTCATGAACAGAAACGGTGCGGCACTCTTGTGCCTTGGACTTGTAGTGTGTCTCCTCAACTCTTCCCCAGCCCGAGAACCTGAGGAAATAACCTGCACGGGCAAGGTGGTTGATGCCCAGGGCCGGCCAATCGCCGAGGCGAAAGTCACAGCGTATGAAATGCACTTTGACGGCATTGCTGGAAATTTCATGCTGCATCAAGCGGGTGAGGTGACGACAGCACAAGATGGAGCATTTACTTTCACAACTGATCAAAAACCTGAAAAGAGCCTGCTCTACCAGTGTTATATCGTTGCCGCAAAGCAGGATTTGGCTCTGGGTTGGACAATTTGGAAGATGCGCGAAGACTTGAAGTCAAACATTCAACTCGGTGAGCCTGTAAAACTCGAAGGTGTGATTGTTGATGAGGCGGGCAAGCCTGTTGCCAGTGCGGAAGTCCGTGTGAATTTTTATCGGACAGTAGAAGTTGTCGACGGCGAAGAAAAGAACGAGTGGCTGGGTGGCATCGCCCCTTTGCAGGAACTGGGCACAAGAACGAATAGTCAAGGTAGGTTCTCATTCAGCAATTTGCCTGCGGCTTTAGGTGTGGATCTGCTCGTTATGGCGGCAGGCAAGGCAACGACGTACACTCGAACGACACTCGGGGAGCCAGCTTTCAAGACCGGGCAAACTGATGTAAGAGTAGTCCTGCCCGATGAAGCTCGAATAGAAGGTCGAATAGTCGATCCTGATACAGGTAAGGGAATTGCACAAACCAGATTTGCAGTCGTGGGAGGTAACTTGTTCTATTACCGGTTTGTCCACACCACAGACGACGATGGAAAATTCAATATAGGAGGACTGCAGACCGGTCAATATCTGCTCAGAAACGGTGGATTTCCGCATACCGACGTTGATGTGGAGTCGGGCAAGACGACAAACATTGCTGTCCGAGCAGACAGGCTATCCCGTCCGCGAGGGATCGCAGGAGTCGTTCGCGACCAGGAAGGTAAGCGGTTGTCTAATGCTGTCGTATCAACCTACCCGCCGGTGGCCGAGGAAATCATTACGGATGCGAAGGGCGCATTCACGCTCAGATCAGGGAGAGCACGAACGCCAAATGAGGGGACAACATATCTTCTCGTCAGGCACAAAGAACGTAATCTCGCCGTCGCCGAACAGCTTGACGAATCGGCAGAAGAACTCGATATCACGTTGGCTGCGGGGGCCATCCTGTCGGGCAAGGTCATCGACGTTGAGGGCAGAGGGATTCCGGGCGCAGAGCTTTCTATGACTCTCCGGCTCTCATACCCAGTCCCCGGCAGCGGCGAGACGATAGAAATCGACAAGGCGGGCAATTATGAAATCCGTGCCGTTCCCCTGGGGCAAACGTATTCCGTCACCGCAAGCGGCGAAGGGTACGGCAAGCGGTACACCCAGATCGATACAGGCGGTGCAGCGAATAAACGCATTGAATTAGAGCACTTGGTTCTGTCCGTCGCGAATCTATCGGCTTCCGGCATCGTAGTGGATGAATTCGACCAACCCGTTTCCGGTGTCAGAATATCTGCATCCGGAAATGGTCAGCCGTCGAGGGGGACTCTCACGGATGTGAAAGGTCAGTTTAGCATTGAGAACATATGTCCCGGCCAAATCAGCATCTATGCAGATAAAAGAACTCCTCGACGATTGCGTGGCCGTGCCGAAGCCGAAGGAGGCGCGACAGACATAAAGATTGTGGTCTCTGAAGAAGATGAACGGGGCAGGCGTTTGCCGAGGCGGCCGCCTTCGCTGGTGGGTAAATCTTTGCCCGAACTGGAAAAGCTGGGAATTGATCTGTCGCCGGGCGATCTCGGCGGCAAGGGAATACTCGTGTGCTTGTGGGATATGAACCAGCGGCCGTCACGGAATTCCCTTCTACGACTCGCAAAACGAGCGGAAGAACTGAAACGAAAAGGCGTAACCGTTGTAGTTGTGCAGGCCTCAAAGGTTGATGAGAAAGTATTGAACGAATGGGCTAAGAAAAATGCGGTGCCCTTCTCTGTTGGAATGGTTCGCGGTGACGTTGAAAAGACCAAGGCTTCCTGGGGCGTTCGGGCTCTTCCCTGGCTGATCCTTGCCGACCGCAATCACGTTGTTAAGGCTGAGGGATTCAGCATTAATGAGCTGGATGAGGAAATAACGACATTGAGAGAGGAATAAGGAGCCTTTGAACATAAACTGAGCACATTCATTACAGACACTCGCTCAGTTTTTATGGAAGTTGTGAGATTTTTCCACATTTTCCGGAGAATTACTGTAAAGGATTTGTGGTTTTGGCATTTATCATGTAGGCAAAGCATTGTCTTAATGGTCTAACAATACTTGTTTTTTAAGAGGATAGATAGGTATTCACCATGGTCCCATTTACGCTTGACAAGCACATATGCACCCCAATTTCAAAAACCTCAAAATTTTTCTGGACAATCCCTGATGAAGTGGTTAATATAAAGGTTTTGGATAAACTCATCTCGGCGAAGGCCGAGGCCGTAGCAGGATTGTCAATTTCAGGTTCGTGTTAATTAGAGGTATCTAATTATGGCGCATAAAAAGGGACAAGGCTCTTCGAGGAACGGCAGAGACAGCAATCCGCAGTACAGAGGTGTAAAGCTGTTCGGCGGCCAGCAGGTTTCCGCCGGCTCAATTATCGTTCGGCAGTGTGGAACAAAATTCTTCGCCGGCTGTAATGTCGGTATGGGCAGAGACTTCACGTTATTCGCCACCACAGACGGGACAATCCGTTTCCAAGGCCGAAAAGTGCACGTTGTCTGAGAAAAAAGTTGAGATAACCAATAAAAAAAAGGATGGTAATTATGCCATCCTTTTTTTATATCGAGATACGAGGCACGAGCGACGAGTAACGAAATATGTTTATCGACGAGGCACAAATCCAGGTCAAAGCGGGCGACGGCGGCCACGGTTGCATCAGCTTCCGGCGTGAAAAGTTCATTCCAAAAGGCGGGCCGGATGGCGGCAACGGCGGAAGAGGGGGCAGCGTTTATTTCCAGGCAGTCGAAAATCTCGATACCTTATTAGACTTTGCGGGTAAACACCACTGGCATGCTCAAAAAGGTCGGCCCGGCTCAGGCAACAACAAACACGGAGCAAACGGCCAGGACCTGACAATCAAAGTCCCGCCAGGCACACTCATTTACGATACCGACCTGAGTTTGCTTCTCAAAGACCTCAACGAGGTTGGGCTGAAAGTACGCGTCTGTCGCGGCGGGAGAGGCGGAAGAGGCAATAAGGCCTTTGCAACGTCAATAAATCAAACACCAAGAAATGCCGAACCCGGCAAAAAAGGTCAGGAAAGAAATATTCGGCTGGAATTAAAGCTCATTGCTGACGTGGGCTTAGTCGGTATGCCGAACGCCGGCAAGAGCACACTTATCTCGCGCTGCTCAGCGGCCAGGCCGAAAATCGCCGATTATCCTTTCACCACAATCGAGCCGGTGCTCGGCATTGTCGAATTAACCGGCTTTCGCCGATTCGTTATGGCCGACATCCCCGGCCTTATCGAAGGCGCTCACAGCGGCGCAGGTCTCGGCTACGAATTCCTAAAACACATAGAAAGAACTACAATCCTGGCCCACATAATTGACATAATGCCGATGGATGGCTCCGACCCTGTGGAAAATTATAAAGCAATCCGACATGAATTAGAGGAGTACAGCAAGGCCTTAACTGGAAAACTGGAAGTTATCGTCGCCAATAAAACAGACCTCGACCCGGATGGAAAAATCGTAAAGGATTTAAGAGAAAAGCTAAACAAAGATGTCCACCCAATCTCAGCAGTTACCGGCTCCGGCATAAAAGAATTGAGCGAATTCTTATGGCAAGAGGTCAAAGAACTTAAAAGCTAATTTTTAGCCTGTTAGCAGTACATCGCTTCAATGATATACTTGTGCAATTATTTTATCTTTGAACGTAGCACCGCTAATGCCTTTTCCAGCACAACATCACGGTCATCAGCGACATCCTGACGTGTTGGCTCGACCTCGATATCCGGAATGATACCAATGCCTACAAACTCGCGGCCGTCCGGATAGGTATCCCATTTAGTACAAATACGCCCCCCACCCCCACCGGGCAACTCGATTGTCAGAGGCTGACCGGTCGAGCCACGAGTCTTTTGCCCGATTACCTTGCCTCGATTGCTCGTCTGAAAAGCAACCACGAAATCTTCTGCAGCGCTGCCCGTCACAGGACCGGCTAATACAACAACAGGACCACCATAGTGTTTGGTCTTATGAGGTTCAATTGTACTGTGATCCCCTTCCTGCCACCGCTCATCGCGTCCCCATGCCCGATAGGCTGCAATGTATTTACGGGACTTCCAGTGAGAGCCCGGCACGGACTTGTCAACAAGCCGGCTCACGATGGCATAGCCATTACGGGTGCTTCCACCTCCGTTTTGCCTAACATCCAGGACCAGACCCCTGGCACTTTCGATTTTGTCAAATGCCTTGTCGAACTCCTTAACCACATGATCTGATCCAAAGCTAGGCAAATTCACATACAAAATAACATCTTCCAATACTTTACACTCGAAGTCATTTGGTTTGTGTGAAAATCGATAACGACCTCGCGTCAGCGTCACTTTGTGTTTAGCTCCATCGAGTCTAACTACGTCCAAAAGTACTTTTGTCCCATAGTCTCCCAGGAGTAGCTTGGGATATGCCCTTAAATCCAGTGCCTGAGCAGTTGAGGCTGAAATAAAGGGGTAGATTTCTTCAGCAAGGATTTGCTGAACAGATTGTCCATCAATATGCGTGATAACATCACCCGGTTTGAAGTTGGCTGCAAGAAATTCATCTTTGAGTCTATCACTTCTAATCTTGTCAATCGGATATACTTGAACGATAACAGCCTGGTTTTGGACGGCCCGAACCTGAATCGGCAGTTCAAATCCGGGCTCATCTGACGGTCCTTGCACACTCGTGTGGCCATCTTTGAGTAATGCTATGCACTGCCTGAGCACCTTGTAGTAGTCTACACCTGTTTTGGCAGCCTGTACTTTTGGAATATACTCAAGCAATATCTGATCCCAATCAATCTCTGGTACCTGATCGAAGAACGCGAAGTTGTATTTCACCTCACTCCATAGGCGCACAAATCCGGCAATACGCTCAGCCTCACTCATCTCAATAACTCGTATTAGTCGCCCATCCTTATACATCTTGCTGAAGTGACGACCCTGTGAACTCCATCTTCCATAGATGTCGTGATTGTATTGAAGATCATCTGATGCTCGAAACACTACACTGATTGTATCTCCATCCACATGCCACTGCGTAATCATCAGACACATGGTATAATCTGCCTGGCGCAGAGCACCTTCAGAACTCGTACGACTGCCGCCGCCGGATACGTGACCATCTTCAAAATGGGCATCGGCACGGATGATGTCCTGGAGCTTGTCTTTCAATAGGGTTTGGTAATAATAAATAATAAACTTCTCAATGTCATGTGGGTTTGAGGAACAGTCCAATTGTATGGATTGCCCTTTCTTGAGCATAATAGTTACATCTGTGTTCAGGGAGTAATCTTGTCTTGCAACCACATGTCGTTTTTCTTCCGCAATAAGATCATCAACAGAAACTACACATAAGGTTGTTCGATTAAAACACAAAACAACTATAATGGCAACTGTTACCCAATGGTATATCTTCTTCGCATTCATAAGCCACTTCCTTCCTTAAAAGACCATCAGTGATTATCTGTTTTTATTGAGTCGGTTAACCTGAGAGAATTTCAGGCCAGCCCCACGTAGCCACAATAATGCACGAGGCCTGGCCTGCGATTTTACGATAATTGATAACAAGTTCGACCTTCTGGGTTTTGCCGTCTGCGAACCGAACAATACAAGGTGTTACCAGGCCACTGCAGCCCCGCTCCGGACGTGGTTGGCCAATGTCAATCAGTTCGGTGGGTCGGTCCCTGTGGTAATCAGTCTTCCAATCAGCTACTGGACGCAGTTGATTGGCGTAATCCCAGTTGTTTTGGATAACCGCCTGCCAATACTCTCTGGCCATTTTGATTGCGCCTTGTTCGTGTGTCAAGTCACCAATAGGCAGTCCCTTTGTTGGATCATCCAGCGAACTCCAATCCCGATACCACTTTGCAGGAACTTCAAAATCAAACATACCTTCCGGCAAAGGCTCATTGTAGTGAATTTCATCAATGGTCTTGGCGATCTGTTTCATGTTACCAGCCCGATCAAAATACAATCTAACCGGCAATTTACTCTCAGGATCCACATAGATTCTATAATCCTGTATGTTTGTGACTACGTGGATTACGACTATCTGTTTATCATAGACTGGGTTTTTCTCGGTTTTAATCGTGATCTGCTCACCATCGTTGAGTTCGACCATCTTTTCAGCAATCTGTTCAAATACCTGGCTATAGCGAAAATCATTACTGGCAATCTGTTTATTGGAGTAACGAACAATGTTAACATTCTCATCCCAAACACAAGAGCCATTTGGAGTAGAAGCGATTTTGTATCCATGCGGCGTCTGATCAATACAAACCCACTCAGATTTTCCGCTTTTAGGATTGATTTTGTTCCAGGCTTCATAACGATTACCATCCCAGTCCGTACCAATCACATGTACCGTAGTCACATTTTGTAATGCCTTTATAGTTTGTTCAATCGCATAAGCAGGCGTAACTGATTCTTCTAAGAAGCTTATTGACAGTGCCACTGCTATAATTATCACCGCCGCAGTGGCTAACTTTGTTATTCTGCTTTTCATGATAATTCTCCATATATTTTGTTCAGGAGAAACTGATTGTGTCTTTTCAGATTTATCGAGCGCAGTGAAAGCGTCATTGATAATCCTGTCATCGATTTTCGAGTTGACCGTGAGGCCTGATTTAGCAAACAATTTCTTTATCTTTTCTGCTGAGCTCATTTTTTATATCTCACTATTTAAGATCGACCGCAATTTGCGGATTCCATACCTGTATCGACCCTTAACTGTATTGACAGAGATGCCCAAGGATTTAGCAATAAGTCTGAATCGCATTTGGCCGTGTATATGCAACACAATCACTTCTCTTTGCTCGTGCGGTAGCATCACCAGTGCCGAACTTAGCAGCCGTAACTCTTCGTTGCAGGCAATAAGACGACTTGGTTCGCTCAAATCCAGGGACGCCGAGCAATTCTTTTCCAGACTGAAAGCCTGGCTTTGCTTTTTCCGCATCAGGTCGCGAACACGATTGGCAACGCATTTAGACAGGTAAGCTTTCAGACTACCGGTCAGCTCGAAGTTCGCAAAATTCTTGGCAAAGGCAACGAAAACATCATGAACAGCATCTTCTGCAACATTCACATCATGCGAAAGAGCAATAGCTAAGATCAGCAAGCTATCTCTGTACTTTTCATAGATGCGGCGCAGAGCATCCCTGCTTCCTTGCTTACACCTGTTCACACGCAAGCTATCCACCATTAAAACAACCTCATAAATGAGCGGTGAACGTTCACCACTCATATAACGATTCAGACGGCTGTTTGGGTATAAAGAAAATTGAATATTTCACAATTTTAGGGGATTCCTGGCTGAAAAGCGCACAAAAAAGGCCGAGCTAAACTAAGCCCGGCCTTGCGGAAATCAATTCCTCTCCGTCAGTCACCGAACATCAGGCAAGTTACTTTTGCTCCGTTAGCCACGGAATCTTAGGTAAATCACCTGGCTCCACATCCCGTATGCTCAAATCACCATACACGACGCGATAGGTCTTTGAACCTATGGGTTTCCACCAGCACACAGGTGTATTTGCATCACCGAGTTTGACATCTTCACCCACGTATTGATAGTCACTGCCTTCCGGCAAGCGTTTTACAAACTCAACACCCAGCGAAGGTTTGAACTTGTCCTCCACGGGGGGTTCAGACATCTCTCTCGTTTCAGCTATGTACTTCTCGAATGCTTCTTTGCCGCGTCGCCCTCCCTTGTACAAGGTAGGGAATTTCCCGCCCAGGGCATTGGCGTTCACTGCCAAACCTTCGATAAGATGCTTCTCCGTCAACTCAAACGAGACTCGGCACTCTTCAGTCTCCATGTTTGTGACGATATAATCGTCCGGCAGGGTCATATCGAAAAGCTCATCGTCCAGTTCCACGTCGAAGGCGATGTCACTCAAGACGATTTTGTCTATTCCATCATCGGCGGTTCGCTCTATTTTTATTGGCAGAGCGGTGTCGGGGTCGGCCCAGACGATGATTTCCTTATCGTCTTTGGAAATCCTGAAACAGACAGCATCCCGGCCATCAATCTTTACTCTGCCCAATGATTCTTCTGTTCCATCTCGAAAATCCTTCTTGAGACCATCATAGGTAAGCAGTGTATCGTTGCCCCCGTGATCCGGAGCAAAGTAAGCCCACTTTTGCGGAGGGTAGATGAGCACAAATTGATTCTGGCGACTTAGATCCGTTATTGAGATTGTTGTTTCTTCGTGAGGCGGTCCATCCTGATAACGATGGCCACCTGTTGCATCGGCTCGGCGATACGTTCCCTTAATCCTGGTCGTGCCCTTTCCCCAGCAGTACTCACCATCTTCGTACCGGCGCTCGTACTCGAACGTAAATGTCACAGTCTGTGCCGCTTCCATATTTTCAAGCACATCCGCCCAGGCCACAGTTGCACCATCAATAGAACCACCGAACTGATGTATGCCGATAATCACGGCTATGACTATTGCCGCCGCAGCGGCTAACTTTGTTACTCTACTTCTCATAATAGTACCTCCAGTAAATGCCAATGCATGGCTAATTCGTCCCGCCCGTTTGTGTTGTTTGATGCTATCGGGCAGCAAAGCCATCAGCGTTTGGCGAAGATTGTTGTGATTTTGGTTAAACGTCTCGTACACTTTATTCAAATCTTTATCCAATGGCGTTTTCATCTGATATTCTCCTGTTCGGCAATCAATAACTGTTCCAGGCGTTTCCGTGCCCTTTCGAGTACTCGGTAGAATCCTGACCTTGACAGTCCCATTATCCTGCGGGCGTTGTCGGCCGAGCTGCCCTGGAGATAGAACGTATGCAAAGCTAAGCGTTCCTTTTCCGGAAGCGTTGTAATCATTTCTCGAAGCAGCTCTATCCGACTATCATCCGGCGGCTCAGGTGCAACCGCCTGGGCATCATTAAGCCCGACATTTTTGTTTTGGCTTCGCAACCTTTGGCGTCGCCATTCCCGGCATCGCAGCCGGGCAATTCCGACGAGCCACTTTCCAAAACGAGCCGGTTCGCGCAAGTGGTCTAATTTCTCATACGCCCGCATAAATACGTCCTGTGCAAGGTCCTGGGTGTCGGCAAGATTGCCGGTCATATCGTAACAGACAGCCCTAACCAGCGGCGCGTAACGGTCGTACAGTTTCTCGTAGGCTGCTTTGTCGCCGGCGAACACAGCCCGAATCAGCGTTTTATCGCTTGGCGTTGTCAACTCGGGGCCCTCAAGTCTTGACGTACTCTATAAATATAGTGACCGAGCAGAACAATTTGTCCACCGGAATTTTGAGATTTTTTCTTAACCAAAGCGTTGCGCGGATTTTTGTCTTTGACAATTCGCCGCAGCTTCAGTATAGTGGTTATGTGAATAGCCTGTAGAATTGGTATCGAATACATGTTAAGCAGCCCGCTCCAAGTGAAACAAACACGGTGTTCCAGATGGCAATAACAGAAGTAGTGCGGAAGTGTCGAACCATCCTTGAAAGTCAATATGGCTCACGATTCAAGGGTCTGGTTTTGTACGGATCTGTTGGACGCGACCAAGCCGGCTTAGCCAGTGACATTGACCTGCTCGTTTTGCTGAGCAAGCCATTCGACTACTTCCAGGAATTGCGTCGGATTATAGACTTACTCTATCCCGTTCAACTTGATACAGACCGACTCATTTCGGCCAAGCCTGCTGCTCTCGATGAGTTCGAGGATGGCAGCATTCAACTCTACCGAAACGCAAAGCGTGAAGGGATACTGCTATGAAGCCGGCATATGAGCGAGAAATAGCCGCCAATCTTGAGCGGGCGGAGCAGTCCATTCAAGCTGCCAAAGAACTGGCAACAAGTGGCTTCTATGACTTTGCGGCCTCGCGCGCGTATTATGCGGCGTTTTATGCCGCAACAGCCGTATTGCTGGATGAAGGTTTGGAATTCAGTAAGCATAGCGGGATCATTGCTTCGATACATCAGCGATTAGTCAAGACCGGCAAGTTGGATAAGGAGCGGGGCAAGGAATTAAATTGGCTCTTCGAGTTACGCAGTGTGGGGGATTATGGAGTTACAATCCACGTATCGCAACAAGATGCAGAAAGAGCTATCAGAGTTGCAGAAAGTTTCCTGCGTGTCATCAAGTCCTTGCTTCGGTAAACCTGAAAGTTCGCTGCAGCTTCAGCATAGTGCCGGTGTGAATAGACCATAGCATTGCTGCCAAAAACATGTTTGATACATTAAAGGGAGCCGGCAGACTGGGTTTTCCAGCTTATGGCAGGTTCTCGAGGTCGGCTAGGTCCCTGTGCCTGCCGCATATCCGCCGATAAGCAAATACTCAACTTGATGAGCGTTGAGTAATTTCAAGAACTCTTTGAAGTCGGGTGGCAGATGAATCGTAGCCATAGATAATTTCCCGCATCAACTCAACGGCTTCCAGACGTTCGTAAGGTGTCTTGGAAAGCCAATATGATTTCTCATCTGACTTCTCGAAAAGCGAACCTACCGTAAAGGCAGTTCTTTGTAGCTTTGGAAGACTTAGATTGCCCATACAGCAATTATACCAGAAAAAGACGGGGGTGTAAACAAAACGTCTTGTCCGTAATTGGCCCCGATCTTTATGACAATTATAGAATGGCCATAAATTGACATCGGCAAAAAAATAGAGTACAAAAGGTACGGCTAAATATGAGCTGTAAGGTACTAATTATGAATATAATCGCAGTAGATATCGGCAATACCAATATTGATATCGGGCTTTTTCTCGATGGCAAGGAGCAATTTATTAAATCCATTCCCGGGCGGTCCCGAGCAAAACTGACAAACTGCTTAGAATCTGCCTGGGGTAAAATCCCCGTCGCTGAAAGCTCGAAAGAGAAAAAACGCGATGGCGTAATCGTCGTCAGCAGTGTAAAGCCAGACTGGACCAGATTAATCCAGCAAATAGCAAAGGACGAACTCGGCGAAAAGGTTTACGTCATAGGCAAAGACATACCCCTGCCGATGAATCTCTGGGTGGATGAGCCGAACAAAGTCGGCACCGACAGGGTAGTCTCGGCAGCAGCGGCGTATGATGTCGTCGAAGGTGCGGTCGTAGTGGCGGATTTCGGCACCGCTGTAACGATTGACCTTGTTGATGAAAATGGTGTTTTTCTTGGTGGTGTTATTTGTCCGGGCTTTGAAATCAGTGCAAAGGCCCTGAAAGAAAATACGGCCCAACTGCCAAAAACAAAAATCACTAAGCCGAAAGCTCCGTTTGGCAAAAACACTACCGAGGCCATAAATTGTGGCTTATATTATTCTGCTGTCGGGACACTGGAAGAGGTTATCAGGCGCTACGCAGAGAAAATCGGCAAATGGCCTCAAACCATCATTACCGGCTCAGCCGCAAAAACCATAAAGGACGACTGCGATTTTATAGACTCCTTCGTGCCCAACCTGGTCGTCAAAGGTATCGTCCTGGCCTATAAAAAATATATCGCAGAAAAAGCTAAGAGCATCTAACAAAATGAGATTTATAATTTTTGAAACTCAGAGATTGCCACGCGAACCTGCGGTTCGCTCGCAATGACATTCTTTTTGTTAGAGCCTTTAAGTCTATCTGACTTGTGTGTTTTGGGTAATGCCCCTCCAGTGAAGAGAGGAGTCCGGTTTCTAATCTTGAACTTCTTATGAATACTTTCGCAGCAGTAATGACCGGCAAAGACACCGGTGCAATATCGACGATCCAGGTCCTCGGCGATTCAGCCGAGGTTGTCGTAAAAAAAATATTCAAACCGGCTGGAACAAAACCGGTGAAATTCAAGACCGGCGAAATCCTATTAGGCACAATCACCGACGATAATGAAACCATCGACCAGGTTACTATCGGCTGTGAGCAGGCCAATAGTTTCGCAATAAACTGTCACGGCAATCCGCTCATTGTAGCTGACATAATGCAACTGCTCCAGCGCTGTGGAGCCACGCTGCTGACCGCAGAGCAGCTTCTAACAAAAATCATCTCTGCACAGAAACCCATCAATACAATGACAGTCGAAGCTAAGCTGGCCCAGCTTAAGGCCAAAACCATCCAGGGCACCAAAATAATCGCAAACCAAATCGACGCCGGCTTAAGCAAAAAAGCCGCAGAGTGGCTCCAGAACATCAACGCAATATCTCTTAATCAAATTTCAGCAGAGGCCGAACGAATACTGGAGAACAGTCGAACGGCTAAACTGATTATCGCCGGATGCACAGCAGCCCTGATAGGCCCGCCCAACAGCGGTAAAAGCACACTTCTTAATTGTCTGGCCGGCCGAGACAAAGCAATAGTTACCGATATCAAAGGCACGACCAGAGACTGGGTCGAAGCTGTGTGCCAAATCGGTTCTCTTTCTCTGAGATTAATTGACACAGCAGGACTTGATGAAAAACTCCCTGCCCCCAAGGATACTATTGAAAAAGCCGCTCAGAAAAAAAGCATTCAGATTTTAGAACAGGCGGACCTGGTCATGCTCGTTCTGGATAACAGCCAAGCAAATGACCAGCTTGACGAGGGTCTTCTTGAAAAAATCGCCAAGAAGAAAGTCCTCACAGTCTTAAACAAATGCGACCTTCCACCTAAATTCGATATCGACAAACTACCTGAAATCCTGTCAAACACAGTGCAGATAAGCGCTAAGGAAGGCACCGGAATCGAGGACCTGATAGAAAAAATCCGGCAAATTTCCGGCGTCGCAGATTTCGATTTAAAAACTGCTGTTTGCTTTACAAACCGGCAAGAAAACCTGCTGAATAAACTAACAGATGTCAAATCCAAACAACAGGCGGCCTCAATCATAACAGAGTTGTTAAACGGCCAAGTGTAGGATAGAAATCAGCCCACCAAAAATAATTGACATTTTCTCCCAAATCAGCTATGAATTCATTATGTAAAATGCTCTATGCTGGAGATTGCAGAATTACTCAAAAAAGTAGGATAGAGTAGTTGTGCTATCTATTGATAGGAGATAATAATGCCTGTGATATCAATGTTCTACGGGATTGCTGTTCTAATGTATTATGAATCCCAGAGTTAAAAAAGTTATTCCATACGATGATTACACTTTGCGTATAACCTTCGATAATGAGGAACAAAAAGTCTTCGATATAAAACCGTTGCTTGACTTTGGCGTATTCCAGGAGTTGAAAAATCTTAAATATTTTAAAGAGGTGAAACGAGTTCATGGTTCAATAGCATGGCCTCATGGCCAGGATATTTGCCCTGATACTTTATATGAAGAATCCAAATAGATATCTCAACATATAAAACTCCGCTATTGGAATTAAAGCCAAACCACCTCTCCGAGGACATAGTAAATCCGGGGGGCATACGCAACATTCTCATGGTATTACCTTCAGATTCAAGTGTTTTTCCATAGGACGGAAATCTCTATCGCTATGTAATAAAGGCAGATTGTTTGCAATACAAAACGTTGCAATGATAACATCAATCGTTTTTCTGACGGTGACGCCCTTTTTTCTCAAAATGCGGTAATTTTCGGCACTTTTAATTGCTAATTGCCTTCCAAGCATCTGCTTGAAAATAAGAGCACTAAGCAATTTCTTGGCCTTGTTGAAATCTCTATCTTGCTGAAAGCCCTGGAGAACCTCGGTCAGAATAAGATCCCCAATAACAATCAACTCACCGCCCAGCAGAGAGTCCAAAAGATTTGTTTGTTTTGTGATCTTGCCGTTGAAATAATCAATCCAGACTGAAGAATCTACGAGGATCATTTATCTATCCTCATCTTATGCAAGTTGCCTGTCCACTTTAATTTCCCACGAAAGCTCTTGATTCTTTTCTGACGGTTTATCTCAATGAGCAATTTTAGTCCCTCTTCAATTGCTTTTTTCTTGGTTTTGAAACCGGAAAACCTAAGAGCAGACCTGACCAAATTATCATCAAGTACAACGTTTGTCCTCATTATGGAATCTCCTTGAATGTGTAATTTTTACATAATTTTACACATTTAGTAAAGCCTATGCAAGAACAAACTATTACAATATAGAAATAAATTGTGGATTGCTTATTTAAAGCCAAACCGACTCGCCAGGAACATGGCAAATCCAGGGGATACTTTCCTTGAGCCTATACATCATTTTTTAACATTTTGATGATGTGCTTGGCAAGAATGTCTTTTATCTCTCTATGCCTTGGAATTGGTTGTGAAACTTTTGTTCTGGGATTTTGATACCAGTCGTGCCTACCACCATGCCTGATGAGCGCACAACCTGTTTCTTCCAATTTCTTTATTAAATCCTTTCTTTTCACGATATTTCCAGCACAGCAACTTTACGAACGCATGGGATAGTACCACTGGTCAATTCACAATATATATCTCTTAAGTTCTCTTTTAGCTGCTCAATTGTTTCACCCTGTGTCATATAATCTGGATATTCCTCCAGATATCCAATCCACATATTATCTTCTTGCCAGTATACATATTTTTTTGTTTGCATTATCCTGTCCTTTTTATTGGCTAACGTTCTTCCCTATACCATTATAATAGCTATTCAAATTGTATATTAAAACAGATACTTTGTCAAGATAAATAGTGACCAAAGCCTTCCCTGCCGAAATTTCAGACTCAAGGTTGGTTTGGCTTGTTAAATGGTCGGTTGAGTGTATAATCTGGGAGTATGACTGTAAATACTGAAAAACTGACGCCTGCGATGAAGCAGTTTCACCGGTTCAAACAAAAGCATCCCGATTGCATACTGTTTTTTCGCATGGGCGATTTCTACGAGACCTTTTACGAAGATGCCAAGACCTGCTCAAAGGTTCTGGGCTTAACTTTGACCAGCCGAAGCAAAGGCAACAATCCCATCCCGTTGGCCGGCGTGCCGTATCATGCTGTTGACGGGTATTTGAAAAAAATGTTACAGGCCGGCTACAAGGTCGCCGTTTGCGAGCAGGTCGAAGACCCCAAAACCGCAACGGGCGTTGTCAAACGCGATGTCGTGCGAATCGTTACCCCCGGTACGCTGACCGACGATACCCTTCTGACTGCCAAAGAGGACAATTTCCTCTGTGCCGTCAGTATGGGGACAAAACACGAGGCAGCTATAAGCTGGGTCGATATTTCGACCGGGCACTTTTTCGTCCAGGAGCTGCCTGAAGAAAAGCTGCTCGATGAGCTGCTGCGATTGTTACCGGCCGAGTGTCTGCTCGCAGACAGACGCGGTGAGCTGTTCGAAGCTGAGACGAAAAAGCTCATCAGGGACATCACGCAATTGACCAACGCCATTGTAACCGAACGTCCCGGCTGGTATTTCGACCCTTATCAGGCAAGGCAGCGCCTGCTAAAACATTTCGGCACCGCTACGCTTGAAGGTTTCGGTATCGGCGACGATGACGATGGCCTTATCTGTCCTGCCGGTGCTGTTATCGAATACCTCAACGAAACACAAAAGACCACGCTTGGTCATATCCGAAATTTGAAAAAAATCGACCATCAAAACTTTCTGCAGATCGACCCGGCCAGCCTGCGGTCTCTGGAAATCCTGCGGACCATTCGCACCGAAAGCAAAAAAGGCTCACTGCTGGACTGCCTCGACCAAACAATCACCGGTATGGGCGGTAGAATGTTCCGGAACTGGCTGTGTATGCCGCTCTGCGAGCTTGGCGCTATCGAGCTGCGACAGGATGCCATCGAAGAAATCAAAGATGTCGATGACAAATTAGCTGAGGTTCGCAGACTGCTCTCGAACATATCCGACACCGAGCGAATCGCCGCCCGCATCAGCACGTTCCGGGCGTCTCCGAGAGATTTGGTGGCACTTGCAGCTACGCTTCGGCAGATACCGCTGCTGCGAGGAATCCTGCAGCAATTCAGTGCTGACCTGCTCGTGCGATTGGCCGGCCAATGCGACAGTATGGACGAGTTGGCCGAGTTGCTCGAATCAGCAATCAAGCCGGAACCTCCTTCGCATCTTCGTGACGGCGGCGTTATAAAAGCGGGCTTTTCCGAAGAGCTTGACCGCCTGCGCTCAATCTCTAAAGACGGCCAAAGCTGGCTGAGGAACTATCAGAAAGGCGAGGTCGAGCGAACCGGCATCGCAAACCTTAAAATTGGCTACAATAAGGTCTTCGGCTACTATATCGAAATAAACCACTCCTCAGCGGATAAGGTCCCCACCGATTACGTCCGCAAGCAGACAATCAAAAACGCCGAGCGCTATATCACCGAGAAGCTCAAAGAATACGAGACGCAGGCCCTCAGCGCCGAGGAAAAGGCACTCGAATTGGAGCAGCAGCTCTTTGACCAACTGCGCCGTCAATCAGCCCAGTACATAAGCCGACTGCAGGGGCTTGCCGATACTATTGCTCAATGCGATTGTCTTACCGGCCTTGCATATTTAGCCAAACGACGAAACTACATCCGTCCGAAAGTAACCAACGGCGGTGAGTTGAACATTAACGAGGGTAAACATCCGGTATTAGCTGAAACGCTGGGAGCGGAGTTTGTTCCGAACGATATCGAGTTTGGCGATGGCGCTGGCGATATCCTCGTAATCACAGGCCCGAATATGAGCGGCAAGAGCACTTACATCAGACAGGTGGCCCTGCTGGTATTGATGGCACAGACCGGCTCATTCATCCCTGCCAAAGATGCCGAGATAGGTTTAGTCGATAGAATCTTTACCCGCGTTGGCGCTTCGGATGAATTGGTTCGCGGCCAATCAACGTTTATGGTCGAAATGACCGAAACAGCCAACATCATCAACAACGCCACCGATAAGTCCCTGGTCATTCTTGACGAGGTCGGCCGGGGAACGAGCACTTACGATGGCCTGTCTTTGGCTTGGGCGATTACCGAACATATCGCAAACAAAATAAAATGCCGAACGCTTTTTGCCACTCACTATCACGAGCTGACCGAATTAGCTGAGTTGTTTGCCAACCTCAAGAACTGCAACGTCGCCGTTCGCGAATGGATGGACGAGGTCGTATTTTTGCATAAAATTCTGCCCGGCGGAACCGACAAAAGCTACGGCATCCACGTCGCCAAATTAGCCGGCTTGCCAAAAACCATCCTTGAGAGGAGCAAAGAAATCTTAGAAGAACTCGAAAGCACCTTCCAAAAAGAGGCAACCGGTGAACATTTCTCTCGTCATAAGACAAAAGAACCGGACAAAGACACGCTCTTTGTGCAAAAACACAAGAGCGTTTTAGAGAAACTGGACTCGACAGACGTCAATAATTTGACGCCGATAGAAGCAATAAATCTGCTCAACCAAATCAAACAGGAAATTGATAAGTCAATTTTTTAAAAAATTGGTATTTTTGTTTGTGAATTTTAGGAGGAATCCTTGTTTTTGGGTCAAAAATGGGGGTTGGTACGTCAATATGCGGAGTATGGGCAATGTGGGCAAGATAAAAACGTCAAAAAATGAGCATAAATTGACATAAATTGGGTATAAATTGGCATAAATGCGCGCTTTTTTGGTACAAATTCATCTAAAATTAGCACCTTTTAAAAATTAACATTATGTTAAATTAGAAAAGATAGAGAATCCTAAAGCTGGTGGATCGGGGCATACAGCGAGTGGATGAGTGAATGAGTAAATGGGTGTATGGGGATTAGGACTTTGCAATCTTCGAGTTACAATTATCGATTGCCGGTTTTATTTGATGGTGTTGAAAAGGAATGTATAATTCGAGAGATTTTACTTGACGGGAAGACAGCTAATTTGATATAAATAAAATAGAATCAATCTGTGGATTTTGGTCTTGTAACAATAAAATTCCTTTATTTTAAGTTAAATTAACTTAGCGGGACGGTTAATGACCGGGGCGCAAAGTTTCAAAAGTAACTCTGTGCTCCGAAGGTGGTTTTTGTACATCTCGACTAAGGGCTAATATTGGGCCTTTGCCTGTCTCGGCGTGGCCAAGCCACGACGGAAAGGAAAGAGGTGGTGTCAAGTCGTAAAAAACTTATCCTGGGCAAACATGGATAAAATGTAGCGAGTGTGAGAATTATTATCGGTCGTTTTGTTTGAAGTTGTCTGTACTCCCTTGTCTGCTGTCGCAGACAGCAAAGGGGGTAACGCGGGCGCAGGTGTTTGTCATGAAGAACGGGTGTTTTGGTGTGTGGCCAAAGCATGATCATTTTAACTTTTTTAAAGGAGGTAGTGCAATGAGAAACTTGAGAGTTATAGTAGTGGTTCT
>Ga0209979_1000556_pt1 | contig 49861 bp, 49 predicted proteins | sample AnhtaG_FD_183114 | JGI IMG/M metagenome (GOLD analysis project Ga0209979, IMG submission 183114) | Deep subsurface microbial communities from Anholt, Denmark to uncover new lineages of life (NeLLi) - Anholt_01485 metaG (SPAdes) (version 2) | ecosystem: Environmental > Aquatic > Marine > Oceanic... | reverse complement strand
CTATGATAAAGGAGTAAGGCAATTGGCTAAACCAGAAGATGCGTTAACCTGGAAAGACATAGAAATTGGTTTCATAGTGACTGAGCCGGGAAGTGCTAGCCAATATAGAACTGGTGACTGGCGGTCACAAAAGCCAATCTTTGATCTTGAGAAGTGCATAAAATGCGGTCTTTGCTACATTTATTGCCCTGAGGGATGTATTAGCCAGAATGCCGAGGGGGATTTTGAGGCTGATATGTACTATTGTAAGGGGTGCGGCATTTGCGCTAGAGAGTGTCCCAAAGAGGTCATAACCATGGTTGAGGAGGAGGAATAATGACAACGAAGACGGGTATAGAGGTGTCGGTAGCTATTGGTGAAGCCGTCAGGTTAGCCAATGCGGATGTGGTCGCTGCTTATCCCATCACCCCACAAACTCACATTGTGGAGCACCTGGCTGAGCTGGTGGCTGATGGCGATTTAGCTGCTGAATATATTCCGGTTGAATCTGAGCACTCAGCCATGAGTGCTTGCCTCGGCGCTGCTGCCGTTGGCGCCAGAACCTTTACCGCTACTGCTGGTCAGGGGCTAGAATTGATGCATGAGGTGCTATATGTCGCTTCATCTATGCGGCTACCAATAGTTATGGCAGTAGCTAACCGGGCGCTATCATCGCCAATAAGTATCTGGGGTGACCACTCCGATGCTATGGCAGTCCGCGATACTGGTTGGATTCAAATATTTACTGAAAACGGTCAGGAGGTTATTGACACCGTCCTGTGTGCCTTTCGTATCGCTGAAGACCAGAGGGTTTTGCTCCCGGTGATGTTTCATCTGGACGGGTTTCACCTGACGCATATGGTTGAACCGATAACCTTCCCAGAAAAGAGTAAGGTTGACCAGTTTATTCCACCTAATGAGTATCCCTTACCGCTGGACCCTAATAAGCCGGTGACGATGGGAGGGTTTGGTCCTCCACCTATATATACAGAGGTGAAATGGGCACAGGAGATAAAGCTAAGAGAAGCCAAAGAGGTGATTCTCCAGGTCTGGCAGGAGTTTGGGGATACCTTCGGGCGATATTACTCCCCGTTGGAAGGCTACCGCAGTGAGGGCTCTCGGGTGCTTCTCCTAACTATGGGCAGCTTCAGCGAGACAGCAATGGCAGCTATCGATAAGATGAAAGGTGACGGTAAGGATGTTGGGTTAATAAATCTTCGTCTGTGGCGTCCTTTCCCCTTTGCCGAAATCCGCCAGGCAGTCAAGGATGCTGAGGTTCTCATTGTGCTTGATAGAGCCCTTTCCTTTGGTGGACCGGGAGGACCAGTTTGCTCTGAGATTAGGTCTGCCTTATATCAGCAAGAGAGGAAACCGAAGGTAATCGGTTTCGTTGGCGGTCTGGGTGGTCGGGATATCTCCGTTGCCGGCTTTGAAGAGATAGTTAGTCGGGGCATAGAAATCTCGGAGACAGGGAGCAGCCAGGAATTTGAAATATTCGGGGTAAGAGAGTAATGGAAAAGTATACCGTTTATAGTCCCAAATCAATAACTAAATTAATGACTGAGGAAGAGCAACTTGCCCCTGGTCACCGGGCATGCATTGGTTGTGGCGAAGCGCTAGCCGTGAGGCTCGCCTGTAAAGCGCTGGGGAATAGTGTAATAATCGTTAATGCCACCGGTTGTATGGAGGTAGTGTCGTCACAGCTACCTTATACCTCGTGGAGAGTCCCCTGGATTCATACCCTGTTTGAGAATACCGCTGCCGTGGCTTCCGGCATAGAAGCTGGTCTAAAAATCATGACTAAGAAAGGAAAGCGGCTACCATCGGATGTTACGGTAGTAGCTATGGCTGGTGATGGCGGTACCAGTGATATTGGGCTTCAAGCACTATCCGGGGCGTTGGAGCGCGGTCATGACTTCATTTATATTTGCCTTGATAATGAAGCCTATATGAATACCGGAATTCAAAGGTCATCAGCTACTCCCTATGGTGCCTCTACGACCACTTCTCCGGCGGGTAAGGTAAGTATAGGACAAATTACTTGGAAGAAGAACATGCCCGCCATTGCTGCGGCACACGACATACCTTATGTAGCCACTGCCTGTCCTAGCTATCCTTTCGATTTGATGACTAAGGTATCAAAGGCGGCAGCGATTAAGGGTCCGGCTTATCTTCATATTTTGTCGGTTTGTCCCACTGGTTGGCGGTGCCCCACTGAATTAACCATCAGGATAGGTCGTCTGGCAACACAGACAGGGGTGTTCCCGCTCTATGAGGTGGAGCATGGTAAATACAAACTAAACGTTGACCCACCCAAACTCAAACTGGTTTCGGACTACCTGAAGCTGCAGGGGAGGTTCCGTCACCTATCTGAGGATGCCATAAATGAGATCCAGCAGAGGGTGAATGAAGAGTATGCCAAGCTCAAGGAGCAAGTAAGCCTGAAGCTCGGCTCAATCGCACTGGCTGGAAAAGATTGTGGGGTGTAATCATAGCTAAGTACACCAACGCTGAGCGAATGTTCCGAGCTCTGGAGCGAAAGGAGCCGGACATGGTGCCACACTTCGAGAGTTCGGTAGACCCCAAGGTCATGAACAAGATTTTGCCCGGTGCGAGCTACGAGGAATTTATCGAGTACATGGATTGGGACGCGGTAGTAAACTATTACCGGGGCTTCATCGAGGAGGAGGTGCTCAGTGAGAGCCGTCGGATATTCCGCGATGAGTGGGGTGTGGTCAAGCGTTACACCCAGGAAGTAGACCCAGTACCCCTAGAGGCACCGATCAAGTCAGAGAAGGACCTGGAGAGCTACCAGCCCCCTGACCCAGATGATGAGCGCTGTTTCGAGCAAATACAGCGGTGGGTTAAACGCTACAAGGGGGAGCGAGCTATCATAGCTATGGTCCACGACCACAACTCTATGACCAGCGACTTGCTGGGCTTTGAGGAGCGGCTGATGGCCTTCTATACTAACCCGGAACTAGTGCTGCGCGTCGGTCAGATAGTGCTTGACTACTCCCTGCGCTATATCAATAATGCCATCGCGGCCGGTGCTGATATTATCCGCATTGCCGGTGACTGGGCCTATAAGAACGGGCCAATGTTCTCGCTGGAGCACTATCATAAATTTGTGCTGCCCCCATTCAAAGCTATGGTCCGGCAGGCAAAGAAGCGTGGTGTCTACGTGATGAAGCACTCCGACGGCAACTGCTGGTCTTTCCTGGACAGCATCGTTGAGGCAGGAGTTGATGGCTTCCACCCGATAGACCCCACGGCTGACATGGACATAGGTGAGGCAAAGCAAAAGTATGGGGACAGACTCTGCCTGATAGGTAATGTGGACTGCGCGGCTACATTGAGCTTTGGCACTGTGGAGGAGGTACGGCAGGAGACCAAGGAAGTTATACGCAAGGCCGGTGTCGGCGGGGGGCTCATCGTTGCCTCTAGCAACACCATACACTCGGCCGTCAAGCCGGAGAACTATGTAGAGATGGTGCGTGCCATCAGGGAGTATGGACAGTATCCTCTAGATATTAAGGCATTGAGTTGAGCCCCGTCTCCAGGATTTTCCTGAGAGACTTCTGAACTACATCGTCAGGAAGACAAGGTTATTCGTTGATGCACTTGATAACTGTCCTGACTGCCAAGATTGACCCCCAATAGTGGCTTTGCTATACTTTAGGCAACGGGGTGTGGCGCAGATGGTTAGCGCGCAGCGTTTGGGACGCTGAGGTCGGAGGTTCAAGTCCTCTCACCCCGACCAGCTGATATAAAAAAGGCGATAGCAGTTGCTCCAGAAGCTACCCTGTACAGTTAAAGCCTGGTCACAGTTCAGCTTTTCTTGTCCCTCTTTGTTTTTTGAGCACATCAGCTTGTGTATGTGAAATTGTGACTTCTGTGTCTACAGGCTGATTTGCCATCACCATCTACATGCAAATTTAGCAGACTTGATATGAGCAAAAGCTATTATGAAATGCTTATTTTCCTCGCTCTTTCACGCTCTTTGAGTTCTTTTCTCTTGATTTTACCATCTGGAGTCTCAGGAATCTCATCAATAAATTCTATCTCCTTGGGATATTCATGCATGCTCAACCTCGTCTTGACAAACTCCTGTATTTCAAGTTTTAGCCCTTCGCTTGGCTCACGGTTGGTGACGATAAAGGCTTTGACTATTTCCCCGCGCTCTTTATCGGGACTGCCTACCACTGCCGCCCGCTCAACTGCGGGATGCTTTTCAAGGACACTCTCTATTTCAAAAGGCCCGATTCTGAACCCCGAAGATTTTATAACATCATCACTTCTGCCTTTAGGCCAAAAGTAGCCGTCCTCATCAAAGTAACCGAAATCACCAATCGGGTTCCACCTGCCATTGCGCCATACCGCTATCTCTCCCACCTCTCCCGGCGGCAACTCATTTCCATTCTCATCTAAGGCGACTAACTTGATTCCCAGCATTGGTTTACCGGCACTGCCTAGTTTAGGCTTATAACCATCAAGTGCATAATCGATAATAACCGGACCTGCCTCGGTATTGCCATAGTTTGAGTGTATATAGAGGCCGAGTTTATCCAGAAAGTATTGAGTCACCTCCTTGTCCATCGCTGAGCCAGTATAGCTTAACTGTCTGAGTTTGAGCCTATAGCTATCTAGCTTGCCACAGTCCATGAGCATGCGATAGACCCGGGGAATAGCAGATACATTTGTGATTTCAAATTCTTCAAGCCCCTCAAGGAAGACCTCGGGGATAAACTTACCGCTGTAGGCCCTTATACCATTACCAAATATCATCGGACCGACATTACCATACCAGATTCCATGACCCCAGGCTGGGGATGAGGTGCACATATATTTATCATCATCACGAAGGCCAAGCCAAAATTTGGTATAAACAGCAGTAACCGAGACAGCTGCATGATTATATAAAACCTGCCTGGGCAAACCCGTAGTGCCACTGGAGAACTGTATTACAGCGAGGGCATCAGCAGAGGTATTCGGCCGGTAATGCTCGTCTTCGCTTTGAATTAACTCTCGCAGCTCCTCGGCAGCAATCAGATGTGACACCAGGCCAGGATTTACCGAATCTGCCTTTTCTCTATTTATTATCGCCATTTTGGCGTTGGACTCGCCAAGTTGATACTCGAGGCGCTCGGAACCAAGAAGTGCATAACACGGCACCGCTACAGCACCTCTCTTTAGTGCACCAAAGAAGCTTACATAATACTCTAACGAGGGATTCAATATCATAGCCACACGATCGCCGGTATTTATACCACGCCTTTCCAGCATATTGGCAAATTGAGACGTTAAACGAGAGAGTTCCTCAAAAGTGTAGACTTCTCGTCTTCTATCATCAAATATTAACCTAATCGCTGTTTTCTCTTTAGGGTGGCGGTCTACGCACTCATAAGCTATGTTCAGGTTTGCCTGGCTCTCGTCAAACACTTCCCATCTTTCGCTCCAGGTGAAATTCTCTTTGGCTTCTTCATATGTCTTATATTGCAATCTCACGCTATCCCCTATGGTTTAAAATTCTAAACATCTCCCGGTTTTGTCATTAAAAATAGACCCCTTTGCCGGTACCACGAAATTCCTTCGTCGGCAATCTCTTCTCTACAGGCCGGGTTCCCTTCTCCCTTGATGGAAGAATTACCGTGGAGTGACCTGGTATAGTATCTTCCCCTCTTTGATTTATCCCGTGAGTTTCGATACCGACACAATACTCCCCGTTGTCATCAACGTACTTCTTGGTGACTTTACCGCGGAACCATACCACGTCTGAGTGATACACGAACCTGCGGTATTGAGCATTGCATGATTTTAACCAACCTTCATCACCCATCCAGTGAGTGAGTAGATTGACCAACCAGCAATGTCTCTGGACACCTATGTCATAAGCATAGCGAGCACCAACAGCTTTGGCTGCCGCAATGGAGTAATGCACCCCGTAGATTGGCTCCCAGGCATGAGTCACTGGATCACGAAAACCCCAGGCAGGATGTTCTTTATATAGGCGAAGCTGAGTACCATGAGCGGCGAGCTGCACCGGAGCTGTTCCAACACAGAAGGCGATTATATCCGTCATCCCAAACGGACCCTTTACCACTGGCTTTAGCTCATCCCCAACATTCACATCTTCCCAATACCTCACCTCGGAACCGCGTATCTCCTCAGCCAGCACATCCTCATCTACCTTAGCCAGTTCCTCCTCGGTCCAGGGATGAGGCACCTTAATGTAGTCGTATTTTCCCTTACCCTCCTCCGACCTGCTCCTTGCCGCTTGCCTCTCGTACCTCACGAGCATGTTGTATCCTCGGCTGACCAACTCGCCTCGCTGATTCCAGTATTCAAACCTTTGATATTCAAAAGCCGTCTTACCAGCAAATTTACTGGTTTTCACATCATAGCCGACAAAATAGCACTTAGGGGTGATTTTATCATTAACATATATTGGCTTGAGGAACTCCCAATCTGAAGCTGAGTGGTCGGCATGAATTCCGGGCAGCCCTTGTAAGACCCAATGGGGGAAGACGCTAGCTGTCCAGGCAGGTGAAGCTATTAGCGCCTCATACCTGGTCTTCTTGGCATATTCTTCATCTCGATATAATGGATTGATATCACCTATGCCATTGGAGAAATTCCTTATCGCCTCGTATGAGACCGTTTGGTTGAAAACACTGCCAACTCGCAATTCAAGTCCAAGCCTTTTCTGCCAGTCAGTCAATGTGCTATCGTCAAGAACAGCTTCAGCCAAGCGGGCAACGTTTTCTTCCGGTTCTTCTGCCATGTTACTCTCCTTTTAAGAATTTAGAATGTGCGTATATCGGGAAGGAAATCCTCTTCCTGCTCCAGGTAAGCTGCCAGCACCTTACCACACTCAGAGCACCTCCTCTCTATTATATCCCCATAATCATTTTTAGAGTGGCTCACCTTGGGTACTGTCATCTTGCCGCACCAAGCACATTTCACCGGTTTGTCCATATACTTGATTACCTCCGTTGGTTATTAAGTTAATATACACCATGAAACGCCAGCACCTCAACTAAACCCAATGGTAATGTAAGGCAATTGATGGGATAGAGCTAACGGGCACTTTAGGTAGGTAGGCTGTCTTTATTAAGCCTCCCTCAGCGTCCGGTTGTACTCTTTTCCAGCCTTGCGTAGAATCCTGGTACCTACTACTATCAACTCTTTCCTGGCAAGAGGTCTATCTTTACAAAGCTGATTTTCTGGGCTAAAATAGATATGATTTTGGGCGGTTAGCTCAGTGGTTAGAGCGCTTGCTTCACACGCAAGAGGTCACTGGTTCAAGTCCAGTACCGCCCACTTCAGATAGGAAGAGATTCTCCATTTAGCCTAAGGCTGCCCCATTGACTTTATGGGTTATTACATGTGGGGTTGGTGTCCCAGTCCCTCCTTATAGCTCCAGTTCCAGCTCGGCCCCACAGGCTACATGTTGCTCAGGAAATAGCCGCCTTATTGCTGACTTATATTGCGTGCAATGGCAAGGACATATCAAAGATAGCCCCGCAATCTGTCAAAATCATGGAACCCGTGGAGACCACCAACAATTCCGTAAACCTTCCCGAACTGGGAAGCGGCCTGGATAATTTCACCAACCCCGGCGTGGGAGCAGCCTACCACCACTACTATGCCTTTGCTTGTCTTGAGTGCCAGGGACTGCTCTATGCCTTTAAGCTCACCGGTAGAGAAAACCCCTTCCGAAATCTGAATGGATTCAGTAACCTCAATTACCTTTCTTCCTGGGATTCTAGCTCCGTATGACGCTGGAATATAAACCTCAGCGTCCCTATTCACTTCTAGAATATCTCAGAGACCTCCGGTGTGGTCCCCGTGGGCATGGGGGAGATAACAATAATCCCTATACACCTTGGGTTAATACCAAGCTCCGTCATATTATGGAGCAATGTAGCACCGTCAGCACCGGTGTCAAACAAAATCGGTGGTGTGTTTTCAATCTCTACAAGTGATGAAAACCCCCAGCCAGCTTTTAGCCTCGGTTTGTTCACTTCATTGTCGTATATAATGGTGATTTTCATTCCGTCAGTGCCAGCTTGACCGCTGCTTCGGCATGGAGTCGGGTGGTATTAAACAGAGGAACATTTACATCGCTAGGGCGGATAAGTAGTGGTAGTTCAGTACACCCGAGGACTATTCCCTCGGCACCTCGCTCTATCAATCCAGCGATAATCTTAATACAGGCACGGCGCGAAGAATCCTTTATTTTTCCTTGGCAGAGCTCATCATAGATTATCCGATTGACTATAGCTCGCTCTTCTTCCTCTGGCACAAGCACTTCAATACCGAAGCGTTCCTGGAGTCTCCCTCGATAAAACTGCTCCTGCATGACAAACCGCGTCCCCAGTAGCCCTACCCTGTGCAAGCCGTGCTCTGTGATGACATTGCCAGTTACATCACCAATATGAAGCAATGGTAGGCCTGCCTTTTCTGCAACTGCATCAGCGCCCTCGTGCCCGGTGTTACTGCATATTACCAGAAAGTTGGCACCAGCCTGTTTCAGTGCTGTTCCTGCCTGGCTCATGAGAGCAGTGGCATCGTCCCAGCGAGCTTGGCTTTGTGCCCGCTCGACCTCATCAAAGTCCAAGCTATAAAGGAGTAGACGAGCTGAGTGAAGACCACCTAGCTTCGCAGCAACTAACTCGTTAATGAGCCGGTAGTATTCTAGAGTAGAAGCCCAGCTCATGCCACCAATTAATCCGATAACTTTCATCTTTCTGGAGGTGTAGCTCATTATACCTTCCTAACATTGCACAGGGTTGGCAGGCAAACAGTTAATAGTAGCTAGGATTATTATACCCTATGTGGGTATGGTATATCCAGAGCTAAAATGAAATTTTTTGAAGGATGCAGTGGCTAAGAAAGAAGAAATATCACAGGAAGTGTTGCTCAAACGCCTGAAAAGATATTGAAGGGCAGGTTCACGGCATCAAGGAAAAGGCTCGTTGCTAGCCGTGACTACGAGAGCTTGGTGACTAGGCATAAGCCAGACACGGGCCTCGTATTCAATGATTGTCTGATTTGTGTTATACTGAAACAAGACTAGGGTGACTTAAAGATAGGGCAAGGAGGGAGAAAATAGATGCTAGTACAGGGAGTTATGAGCAGAAATGTAGTTACCGTCTCGCCTAATACTTCTGTTGTGGATGCTCTGAAAATCATGAAGGAGCATAATTTCAGCCGCTTACCGGTGGTAGATAGGAATGGTCGGCTGGTAGGTCTGGTTACACAGAATCGGCTTGAAAGTGTGAGACCTCAGACTACAGCTCCTCTAATGTGGCAAATCACTTATCTTATATCCCATACTACTGTTGGTGATGTCATGCGGAAAAGGTTAGTTACCGTCAGCCCTACTGACACAGTCGAACATGCGGTAGCTCTAGCTCAATCTACTCAGGTGGGGACGCTGGTCGTCGTTGACAAGGGCAAAATTGTGGGCATTTGTACCACCAACGACTTCTTCTACAGGATTGTAAATCCCACACTGGGTATAGGTGAATCTGGTACTAGGATTCTTATAAATGGGGGTGGTGATGGCAAGTCGGCTGAGAAGATTGTCAGCTGTATCAATAGGTTGGGGGTGGGAATAAAGCTAATATGGACATCACCCTCTTTTACGACTAAAGAGAATGACATCACCCTACAACTGGATACTGAGGATGTCACCCCGGTTATCAAGGAATTGGCAGAATTGGGTTATGAAGTTATTGTGAGACAGCGCTAAGTTCGGTTGTTGAACTAAGGTATGCCAGCGTAGCTCAGGGGTAGAGCAGCGGTTTCGTAAACCGCCGGTCGTCAGTTCGAATCTGACCGCTGGCTGTACCTGAGTTGGGGTTTATTGCTAACATCTTGAGTTTCCACCAGTTCTAGCTGCAGCACTTCGTCCAGTCGCCTCAGGGCCGCCCACAACTCAGTTGACCTACTACAACCCCACCTCTCTGTGCTAAAGCTATCCTTAAGAATATAGGCTAGTCTGGTAAGCTAAGATAGGTCATCTTGACAAATAGCAGGGTGGTGTTACCATTATACACAGAGTGATATCGCCCATATGGACAACCGAATGATATAGCCAAGGTAATCAGGTGTCTTGCTTTACCTGGCAGGCTATATCTAGGAGGTATATCTATTGAGGATTAAACTAGGAGATGGTCTCATACCCTTGAACCTGCTAGCTTGGGTACTGATTTTGTTTATTATCTTCTTCCCATCTAATATTCTGCGCATTATCTTGGGAATTCCGTTTGTACTTTTCTGCCCTGGATATACACTTATGGCGGCATTATTTACCAAGAAGGAGGGGATGGGTGGCATTGAGAGGGTGGCGTTAAGCTTTGGTTTGAGTATAGCTGTAGTGTCACTCATTGGGCTTATCCTTAACTACACGCCGTGGGGCATAAGGCTGGAGCCTATTCTGTATTCGGTAGCTTCATTTATTCTCATTGCCTCAATTATTGCCTGGTTGAGACGGAGAAGGCTGACCGAACATGAACGCTTTGCTATTCAGTTTCAGGTGACAATGCCAGGCTGGGGTGAAGGTGTTTGGGGTAAGGTGCTTGCCATCACAGTGGTGGTAGCCATTCTAGCGACGCTAGGGACACTGGGTTATGTTATAGCCACACCTAAGGTGGGCGAAACATTTACTGAATTCTATATTCTTGGACAGGACGGCAAAGCGGCAAACTACCCCAAGGAGCTAAAGGTAGGAGAAAAGGGGGAAGTGATTGTGGGGGTTGTCAACCATGAGGGGAAGGAGGTTAGCTACCGAGTGGAGGTAGTTGTAGGTAGTCAGGAAAGCACCGAGGTAGGACCAGTGGTGCTAGTTAATGAGCAGAAGTGGGAAGGTGAGGTAAGCTTTGTGCCTGAAGTGGCTGGGGAGAACCAGAAGGTTGAGTTCCTGCTGTATAAGGATGGTGAAGTTGAGCCATGTTTGGAGCCACTTCACCTGTGGGTCGATGTAAAGAAATAGCCTGCTAGCCGGATATTATTTCGTTCACTCTTAGAGCAATTAGAAGGACAAATAATATTAGCAGGGGTATTATCGGTATAGTGAGGAAGCGGGTAGTACGCCGGACAGACTCCGAGTCACTCACACCGGCTAGCTCCTTAGTAGCTAGAAGGACCAGTAAGGTAATTATAATGATGCCAGGAATCAACCTATTAACCTACCTGTATGAAGTCTATACATAACTAGCTGCTTTGTCAATGCTGAATCTTTGGTTGCTAGTTGACGCCGAAATTTTTCGTGATAGAATTGGGGTAGTATGCAATTATTTGGGACGTCCGGCATACGTCGCCTTACTGACAGAGGGTTAATCCAGCTGGCACTAAAGGTTGGTCCAGCTGTTGGCAGTGTTTGCAGTAGTGTAGTGGTGGCTACTTATTAGACCTTCAGGTACTGAGCCCAAGATAAGGGTAACCGCTGAGGCAAAAAGCAAGGCAAGAGTACGCCAGCTATATAATCGTGGTATTGAAGCTATTCAGGAGTGCGTAGACACAGGAGAGGCGTGATGAAGGCAATTATTTTGGCGGCAGGAGAGGGCGTCAGGATGCGTCCCTTAACCTATACCAGACCCAAAGTGATGCTCCCGTTGGCTAATAAGCCAATCCTAGAGCACCTCCTCATTCAAGCCAAGAAGACTGGTATCACCGACTATATATTTGTTGTCGGTTATCATGATGAGCAAGTGCGAGATTATTTTGACGACGGGGAGCAATGGAAGGTAAACATAAAGTACTGTACTCAGAGGAAGCAATCGGGCACTGCTGATGCGGTTAAGATGGCCGAAGGTTTGGTTGATGGCAATTTCTTGCTGGTAAATGGTGATGCTATTGTAACGAGCCAGGATATAAGGAAGATAATGGGGGCAGAATACACTAGTCTAGGCGTAATTGAGGTTGAGGATGTCAGGGACTTGGGTGTAGTCGAGTTAAGTGAGGGTAAGATAGTCCATATTTACGAAAAGACTGCAGAATCCCCATCTCATGTAGTAAATGCTGGTGTATATCTGTTCACTCCTGATATATTTGGCGCTATATCCCGCACCCCGAAATCGCCACGAGGGGAGTACGAGATAACCGATTCCCTACAATTAATGATAGATGAGGGGCGTGATATTGGTTATCAGGAAATTAGCTACTGGCTTAACCTTAGCTATCCCTGGGATTTACTTCCAGCCAATGAATATCTACTTAAAGGCATTGAATCACGAACCCTAGGTGAAATAGAAGGTAACGTAGTAATGAAGGGCCAGGTTTCTATTGGCAAGAATACAATAGTTAGGTCAGGCTCCTATATAGTTGGTCCGGTAGTCATTGGGCAGAATTGCGATATCGGACCAAACTGCTATATTCGCCCCTACACCTCTATTGGTGATGGTTGTCATATCGGCAGTGCTGTAGAGGTTAAGAACTCGATAATTATGAGGGGCAGTAAAATTCCCCACCACAACTATGTGGGCGACAGTATTATCGGTGAAGAGTGCAATTTCGGTGCTGGCACTAAGATTGCCAATCTCAGGCTGGACAAGAAAGATGTGCGGGCAGCTGGCATAGATACCAGAAGGCGCAAGCTGGGGGCTATAATCGGCGATAGGGTTGAGACTGGGATTAATGCCTGCATTGATGTCGGTAGTATCATTGGCAATAATACCCACATTGGGCCAGGGGCTATAGCCAGTGGTGTTATTTCACCGGATTCAAGGCTACTTTAGGAGGCAACTAATGAGGCAGGCGGTGAGTGTCGTTTCTGTTCTAGAACATAATACCTTCCCATTAGCGACACAAACTGTGATAATTATCCTATCACCATATTACTTTACCTCACTATACATCACTGAACGCCCATTCGGGCAGCCAATAATAGGAAGATAACCCTGAATTGGTGAGGTAAAGATAGGATAAAGCATCTTGACAGCGAGCTAACAGCTAGTACAATGGTATTAGCCGAGATGGCGGGTTTTGCCGTCACTCAATCTGATTTATGGTTGTTTAGTTATGTGTGGCATCGTCGGTTACGTTGGAAAAAGACAGGCTAAGCCGATTCTGGTCAACTCCTTGACCAGGCTGGAGTACCGGGGTTATGACAGCTGTGGCATAGCAGTGCAGTGCAGTGCTATTAAGGTTTATAAGGATGCAGTCAGGGTGCAAGAGTTGGGGCAGGTATTACCCCGGCTCAGCGGGACGCTAGGCATCGGTCATACTCGGTGGGCGACTCATGGCGAGCCATCTGAAATAAATGCTCATCCCCACCTGGATTGCCGTGGCAGGATTGCTGTAGTGCACAATGGAGTAATAAGTAATTTCCGGAGATTAAGGCAACAGCTAACCAGTGAAGGACATAATTTTGTTTCGGCAACAGATACTGAGGTGATACCGCACCTAATTGAGAAGTACTACCAGGGCAATCTTGAAAATGCGGTGGAGGCTGCTTTGTTTGATGTGGAGGGCTCCTACGCCATAATAGTATTGATGGCAGGTGAACCCAAATTGGTGGTGGCCAGGAAAGACTGCCCATTGATTATTGGCATAGGTGATGGTGAAAATTTTGTTGCCTCTGATGTGCCAGCAATACTAGATTATACCAATAGAGTCATATACTTGGAAGACGGGGATATTGGTGTTATTACCAAAGATAGCATAGAGATTACGAGAAGTAAAATAAGGGTAGATAGGCAAGAACACCAGATTTTATGGAGTAGAGGAGATGTTCAAAAAGCTAGCTATGAGCACTTCATGCTTAAGGAGATTCATGAGCAGCCGAGGGTGATACGGGATAGCCTTGGAGAATATGTATTATCAACTGAGCCACTAATTGACCTGGGACTAACACTTGATCTGGATTTGGAAGATTTGTCGATATTAGCCTGTGGTACCTCCTACCATGCTGGTCTGATAGGCAAATATGTTATTGAGGAGCTACTTGGGATCCCGGTAAGGGTTGAGCTTGCCTCTGAATTCAACCATTGCCGTCAAACTACAGGTACAACTGCCGCCATTGCCATTACCCAGTCGGGTGAAACCGCAGATGTATTAAAAGCTATGAAAAGTCTGCGAGAGGCAGGCATTAGGACACTGGTGATTACCAACGTGCCGGGCAGCACGGCTAGCCGACTTGCTGACCAGACTGTTTATACCAGGGCTGGGCCCGAAGTGGGTGTAGCTGCCACCAAGACCTTCATTGCTCAGCTCATGGTACTATATCAGCTAGCCTTATCACAAGTTAGAGTCAATCGTAGAATAGGCGAGCGCCTGTTTGTTGAGTTAAGGCAACTGCCAGCTAAGGTTCAAGAGGTGCTTGACAATGAATATCAGATTGTCAATTGCGCCAGATATTTGTCACGATATGACAATGTATTCTTTATTGGTAGGGGCATAAACTTCCCTGTAGCCTTGGAAGGGGCCCTAAAATTGAAGGAAATTTCTTATATTCATGCTGAAGGTTGTGCTGCTGGGGAACTGAAACATGGTCCTTTCGCCTTGCTGTCTGCTGATACGCCGGTCATCGCCATTGTGGCTCATGATAATACCTATGGGGCTATGCTGACCAATATCAAAGAGGTGAAGGCTAGAAGTTCACCGGTTATCGGACTGGCTAATGAGGCCGATGAGGTTATCGAGGAATTAGTCGATTTAGTGGTGAGAATCCCTTGTGTTAGTGCCATATTTTCCCCGGTGGTTAATGCCGTCGCCGTGCAGCTACTGGCCTACCATACCGCTAGGTGCAGAGGATGCCCAATAGATTTTCCGCGGAACCTAGCTAAGAGCGTTACTGTTGAGTAGGATACGGTGATTTAGCCTGATTGGTGTAGTGAATTGGTGAAGGCCGGGGATAACTGGGTTGGCCTTGGCAAAGGCCATGAAAGCTAGCTGATATTAAGCTTGCTGGTGTAGACAAAAAGACGCAGCATCCCGTTATGGAATGCTCAGCATCTTTAATGGTATCTAAGGTGGTAAAGTGGATACCCAACAAACAAGGGCAGGAACTCGACGCGAGCAGATAGTTGGCATGAGGAGGGATGGCTTAACCTATGCCGAAATTGGTCTCAAGCTCGGCATAAGTGGCGAGCGGGTAAGGCAAATCCTCAGTCGTAAGGTTAATAAACAACCTAGAAGCTCAAAAATAGACCCTCCGCTGAGAACAAGCGATGTCGCTCATCTTCTCAACATCCATATCAATACGGTGAGACGGTGGAGTAACAAAGGAATACTAAGGTGATACCGCATTGGTCCCCGTGGTGACAGAAGGTTTAAGCGGAAGGATATTGCTCGCCTGTCTATGAAGAGAATCTCAGGTTAGCGGTTTCAAATACCCCATTGAGAGGGAGTGGGTAGGTAAGGAATACGGATAATGTGGTTAAATTTGTGAGCTTTGAAAGGACATATAGATGAAAAGACAGATTCGTATCAAAGCAGGTTCGGTGATAGCGCTGGCGGAACTTTACAATACAAAGGCTGCCGATGCTATTTGGCAAGCCCTACCCCTGGGCGGTAACATCCATACCTGGGGAGAAGAAATATACTTTAGCATTCCGGTGAAAATGGAGCTGGAGGCAGGACAGGAAGTGGTAAACTCTGGAGATTTGGGCTATTGGCCTCCGGGGAGCGCCTTTTGTATTCTCTTTGGCCCTACTCCTATGAGTCGCGCGGGCGAGATTCGAGCCGCAAGTCCGGTAGATGTCTTTGGAAGCTTAGTTGGTGACCCGAAAGTGTTTAGAGCGGTTAAAGACGGAGAAAAGGTAGTTGTAGAGAGGATTTAAAAAGGTGTTGGTTGACCACATAACCAGCACAACAATCCTAGCTATGTCGTCTGCCGTTAGGTGGTAAGATTAAATAGCTCCGTAACCGTTTTAGTATCTGCAAACCTATGCTGTCTGCACACTAATAATAACCTTTTTCCGCTGTTGACAGGTGATGATATGGTCTGTCAAAATGTGCGCATGAGCACACAAGGAGGCATAGTTGATGGCTAAAAAGAACATTTTTAGTTTTTACCAAATGAAGGAGAAGGGCGAGAAGATTACCTACTTGACGGCGTATGATTTCCCCACAGCTCGCATGGCAGAGGTGGCGGGACTGGACATGCTGCTGGTGGGTGATTCGCTGGGAATGGTGGTATATGGCTACGAGGGAACGTTACCCGTCACTATGGACCAGATGATAGTCCACTCTCAGGCGGTACGAAGAGGAGCCCCGAACACCTTTGTCATTGGCGATATGCCCTTTCTATCATACCAGCAATCTGTAACTGAAGCTATCGAGAATGCTGGACGATTTCATAAGGAGGCTGGAGTCGATGCCGTAAAGCTGGAGGGAGGGCGGAGAGTAGCCGCCCAAATCAGGGGTATTGTCGAATCAGGGATGCTGGTGATGGGGCATATTGGACTAACTCCACAGAGCTCGGCACAGCTGGGCGGTTTCAAGGCTCAGGCCAATACAGCGGAAGCTGCTATGGAAATAATCGCCGATGCCAGGGCTGTAGAGGAGGCTGGGGCCTTCGCCATCCTATTAGAGGCCATCCCCCCTGAAGTAGGCAAGGTCATAACAGAAACCCTGAAGATACCGGTGCTGGGTATAGGTGCCGGACCACATTGCGATGGTCAATTGCTTATTGTCAGCGACATGTTGGGCATCTTCGAAGCGTTCACTCCGAAATTTGTGAAGAAGTATGCTAACCTCGCCGGGGAAATTGTAACCGCCTTCCAGGAATATGTTAACGAGGTGAGGAGTGGTAAATTTCCTGAAGAGCAATATTGCTACAAAATGAAGGCTGGGGAAGCGGAGAAATTTACAGAGCTACTGAGCAAGTCTTCTTAGCTTGGCCGTTCCAGTCTTGAGTGCCACCTATTCAGTATTTTTGTGCTTCTAGCCACCAGCTCCTACTTCATCTACATTACAGTTATGGATTATGTTATATGCCATATATAGAAAAGAAAATAAAACAGATTCTAGCTGAAAAAAATATTGAGTTTGGAGAATTTCAACACGAGGCAGTTTATACCTCGGAGCAAGCTGCTAGAGTTAGAGGTCTGAAGTCTGCCAAAGCGGGAATAAAATCAATGATTTTCAAGACTGAGACGGGCAAATTCATACTTGTGCTAAATCCTGGCGATAGGAAGGTAGATACCAAGAAAATAGCCAAAATGGAGAAGGCAAAATATTTATCTATAGCAAAACCAGAAGAAGTTGAAAAGGCTACCGGAGTTCCGATTGGTTGCGTGGCACCATTTGGGCTGAAAACAAAGTTGAAAACTTACTTGAATGAAGAATTATTGGAAGGCGAGTACTTATACTTTAATCCTGGCTCACATACAAAAACGGTTGAAATAAGAGCGGCGGATTTACTTCAAGTTCTGGAGAATCCAATAAAATTTACGTGAGGCGAAACACCATCTCTTCTGTAACCGTGGGTAGACGCCTCCGAGGTACTGTGCCGACTTATACCCTTGCAGGCAGAATTACCTGTTAAAGGACACCCCGGTTTCTCCACTGTGACTTAGTGTTACATCAAGCCCTTTCCCCGGTAGTACTGCCTGGCCTCCTCCAGTATCCGCTCCACATCATCCTCCTGCTTTGGAGTTAATGACTCTGGCTTATGTGTGGCTAGTATCTCTTCCATCTTCTCCTTGGCATAATCGAGAGCACTCTTCTTTCCGCTCTCCATCCACTCAGGGAGGCTTAGTCGGTCAGCTACCTTAGGCATAAACTGCTCTTTCTTCCACCACGTCCTCGTATGCTCTTTGCCTAGGTAGAAGCCAGGAATCGGACCGACTTCATCTATTAGGTCTAGGGCCAATGTCTCCTCATTCACCTGAACTCCCTGCAGGAAACGTCCTATCATACCGGCTATATCATTGTCCAGTATGGCTTGAACAGGATGAAATGTAAGCTCGCCAAATATGCCACCCACGAAGTAAATGACGTTGGCTCCGCATACCGCAGCCAGGATGCCAAGCATTGCCTTCTCGTAGCCGCATTGGACGTCTATCCTTTTTGAGCTGACGCAGCCGGCACTAGAGACCTGTGTAGGAACTCCAAGTCTTCTAAAATATTGGCAGAATACGGTATTGGATAAAGCGGACTCTATAGCGCCAAAAGCAGGATTTCCTGACCGCATGTTCTGTGGAAATACAAAGTTTGTAACTAGTATTTTTGCCCCCGGTTTGATGAGTTGCGCCATCACTATCCCACCTATTAGCTCAGCATTAGCGGTCAGTGATGACCCAGCAATCGTGGCTGGCGCAGTCCCCCCCATGACGTCGCCATTCGTTATACTGAGAGGGAAATCAGCTTCAACACCTCTATAAATGGCTTCGACTATATTTGTGTAGTATGTTAAGGGTGGTGCCGGCGTGATCGCCACCATCGCATCTGACCCGACTGCCTTGGCTATGTTTATAGTGAATATCTCGGAATCGTCTGAAGTAGCCGTCCTCAGAACCTTAGTTGAATTTCTAGCTCTAGCCGCAAAGCCCTCGGGGATACACATAACCGGTGGGATTCCCTCCCACCCAAAATAGGGAATATAGCTGGACATATAGTGAAGGTTATCCAGTGCATCTAAGACGGTTACCCCGTCGTAATACTCCTGCTTTGTTGCTGTCCGTGGCTCCCAAGTATCCAGGTCAACCGTCTGCATTCCAGGAAATGTAGTGACTATAAGAATATTTCCACCCGCAACTAAATCATTCTTCGAGTTCCTGGCTTTCATACGAAAACTGCTAGGACATTTACGTAGGCTTTCTTCCACTAGCCCCGGTGGGAACCTCACCCGGTTGTTATCGTAATCGACGTAACAACCGTTCCCCTCAAGGAGTTTCAAGGCTCTCTTGTGCTCAATCCTGAGCCCTGTCCTCTCCAGAACGTCTAATGTTCCTCGGTGAATGGCCTCAATCTGCTCTTCGGTTAAAATCTCCAGAGGCTTGAAGTTGCGTATAAATCCTTTCATAGCTATTTCCTCTCTCTGTTATTCTGTTAACCTCTGCGATCCAGAATAGCAGGCAGGCAAAATTGGGCTACAGGGCACTCTCCTCTCACTGCAACTAAACATTACATCAAGCCCTTCCCCCGGTAGTACTGCCTGGCTTCCTCCAGTATCCTCTCCACCTCCTCCTCCTGCTTTGGGGTTAATGGCTCCGGCTTGTGTGTGGCTAGTATCTCCTCCATCCTCTCCTTGGCATAATCGAGAGCACTCTTCTTTCCGCTCTCCATCCACCCAGGGAGGCTTAGTCTGTCAGCTACCTTAGGCATAAACTGCTCTCTCTTCCACCACGTCCTCGTATGTGCTTTGTCCAGGTACATGCCAGGAATCGGACCGACTTCATCTATTAGGTCTAGGGCCAACGTCTCCTCGTTCACTTGAACTCCTTGCAGAAAACGCCCTATCATACCGGATATATCATTGTCCAGTATGGCTTGAACGGGATGGAATGTAAGCTCACCAAAGATGCCACCTACGAGGTGGATGGTGTTGGCCCCGCATACCGCAGCCAGGATGCCGAGCATCGCCTTCTCGTAGCCGCATTGGAAGTCTATCCTTTTTGAACTGATGGCGCCAGCACTAGCGGCTGTTACAGGGATTGGAAATCTTCTAAAATACTGGCAGAATACGGCATTGGATAAAGCGCACTCTATAGCGCCAAAAGCAGGAATTCCTGAGCGCATGTTCTGCGGGAATACAAAGTTTGTCACCAGTATTTTTGCCCCTGGTTTTATAAGCTGTGCCAGTACTATCCCACCTATTACCTCAGCGTTGCCAGTTAGTGATGACCCAGCAATCGTAGCTGGCCCAGTCCCACCCATAACGGCACCATTTGGTATTATAACCGGGAAATCAGCTTCAATACCTCTATAAAGGGCTTCAACTATATCTGCGTAGTATGTCATGGGTGGTGAAGACGTAATCGACACGATCACATCTGACCCGACTGCCTTAGCTATGTTTATAGTGAATATCTCGCAATCTTTTGTAACACCTGTCCTCATGATCTTAGTTGAATTTCTGACATTAGCCGCAATGCCCTCAGGTATGCACATAACCGGTGGGATGCCCTCATACCCAAAGTAGGGAGAATAGGCATTCCAAAAGTGAAGGTTATCCAGTGCATCTAAGACGGTTACCCCGTCGTAGTACTCCTGCTTTGTTGCTGTCCGTGGTTCCCAAGTATCTAGGTCAACCGTCTGCATTCCAGGAAATGTAATGAATGTAACAATATCCCCGCCCACAATCACATCATGCTTCGGGTTTCTGGCTTTCATACGAAAACTGCTGGGACATTTGCGCAAGCTTTCTTCCACCAGCCCTGGAGGAAACCTCACCCGGTTGTTATCGTAATCGACGTAACAACCGTTCTTCTCAAGGAGTTTCAAGGCTCTCTTGTGCTCAATCCTGAGCCCTGTCCTCTCCAGAACGTCTAGTGTTCCTCGGTGAATGGCCTCAATCTGCTCTTCGGTTAGAATCTCCAGAGGCTTGAGGTTGCGCATAAATCCGTTCATAGCTATTTCATCTCTTCGTTATGGTACTAGGCTCTTGGATAGCTCAACTAACAGCTTTAGCTGCCGCTGAAATCGCCTTCAAGTGTTCCAGGCTTGTGCCACAACAGCCGCCTACAAGAGACGCTCCGGCGGCAATCCAGCCTGGAATCTGTTTAGCCATCTGTTCGGGGGTAACCGGTTGAACTATTTTGCCATCAATAAGCTGGGCTAAGCCAGCATCAGGCTTTATTGACAGTGGTTTATCACAACCTTGCCTCATTTCCTTAACAACGGTAAGAGCATCCCCTATAGGGCTGATGCCACCACAGCCAGCACCGACAACATCAGCCCCAGCCTCGGCAAGCCTAGCTGACGCTGTCTTGACATCAACACCCATCAGTGTTCTAAATCCCCTCTTGGTAGGATAAAAAAGGTTTTGACCCCAGACAGGGAGGTCGCAGTGGTCTTTCACTGCTTTGATGGCGATGGCTAACTGTTCGGTATCGTTCTCGGAGCAATAGAGTATGTCAACCCCACCCTCTAACATAGGGATTATCTGCTCCACGTAGCTTTTGTAGAGTTCGTCAGCAGTCACATCGCCCAACGGCTCGAGGAAAACGCCAGTTGGGCCCAAATGTCCAAGTACATAGCAATTCTCCAGAGTAACCTCCTTGGTGAGTTGTACTTGCTTAAGAGTCCACTCGTAGAGCCTATCCTCTAAACCAAAATCTCTTAGCCTATATCTACCATTCCCCTGAGTTCCAGTTGCTCCAATATCGCATCCGGCGGCATACATTGCTTTGGTTACTTTCTGAAACTCACGAGGGTGGTTAACAATCCATTCAGATAAATGCCCGTCTAAATTACGCCCCACTTCCTGTTCCAATAATGTGTGTATTGGTCCGTAAATAACTAAGACCTCGCCGTTCCTTAGCCTTTCTAGAAAGTCTTTTGCCATTTTTGTTTTCTCGACCTCCTTTCTGCCGCTCAAAAGAATAGCTCAAGTTTAGGCGGCTCTCAGTATCACAATTATAGCGTTGCTCTCTCCTAAAGACAATTTTTGTACTTCTACAGCATAACGTCGCGATTTTACGCTACGCTTCTGACTCATTCAAAGCTAGGATGTTCAAGCAAGTGTCACCTCGGGCTAGAAGAATGGAGGATAACAAATAGCCACATTCGTTGCTTAATTATAATATGAGACGTTATGAGACATTCATTGAGGGAAGTAATCAGGCTACTGGTATCCACCTTTTACTCTAGTGCTGATTATTAGCTTGTCTCATCATCACGAGCCAACCAGCCTCTCCCGCCTTTTGAGCTCCTTTCCGGCATACATATTTACTGAATAGCTCTCGTCGTGTTAATATGGTGGTTGTGCGGTATGGGTGACAGACGATATAAAACACCGCTAAACAACGGTAAGCCAAAAAGAGAAAGTTAACCTTCATTCAGAGAGATTTATGAGAGAGGATGAATTAAGCCAAGACAATTTCCACAAATCTGTGGAGGCAAAAAGATGACTTAAGAAAACTGACCAGTTTTTTAGTTAAAAGTAAAAATTTGAAAGAATTTTTGATTGGGGGTACTGGTATGAAGATTTACGATAGCATTTTACAGGCTGTTGGTAATACACCAATGGTTAGGCTAAATAGGGTAACCAAGGGTATCAAGGCCAATATTTTGGTTAAATGTGAGTATCTGAACCCCAGCGGAAGTATAAAAGATAGGATTGCCCTGAGAATGATTGAAGAGGCGGAAAAGGCAGGGAAACTCAAAGAAGGAGGTATAGTTACCGAATCGAGCACTGGTAATACGGCAACTGCTTTGTCTTTTGTCTGCGCCGCTAAAGGATATAAGTCAATAATGCATATGCCCAAGGGATGGGTTACCGAGGACAGACTTAAAATACTTAAAGCTTATGGTGCAGAAGTAATAGAAGTGAGTGTGGGCGAAGAAATAGAGAAAGAATTAGCCGGGAAAAGCATACACGGCGGCGTTGTTGAGATCATGCCCAGAATAAAGGCTCTTGAAATGGAAAAGAGTAATCCAAATGCATGGTGGGCAAGACAGGCTTTAAATCCGGATAATGTCAATGCCCACCGGGACACTACCGGCAAGGAGATTATTGAACAAACAGACGGCAAAATAGATGCCTTTATAGCTGCGGTTGGCACTGGAGGTACGCTTTTGGGGGTTGCTGAAGCATTGAAAGAATTAAATCCATCTATAAAGATTTATGGAGTTGAACCTGAGGGCACTTCCCTGCTTAAAATGGGGCCAGAAATACGTAAATATATGAGAAAATATGGTATACCGGGAGTCGAGGGATTGATCATTTCAGAGATAGAGAAAAGGGGTATAGTGGATGAAGTTGTTTTTGTTAAGGATAACGATGCTATAGAGATGGCTCATCGCTTATGTGAGGAGGAAGGATTGTTTTGTGGAATGTCGTCAGGGGCTAATGTTCATTTAGCATTGCAAATTGCCCAAGAATATGGAAATGGCGCAAACATTGTGACAGTATTACCTGACAATCGTTTTCGGTATTTTGCTTCCGAGCATTTTATAACCTAGGTCATGGATTTCCTTAAGCCACACGGCAGTTTAATGATGGAATCCAATTTGCTATAATCAGGATTTGCCGGGAAAGAAAGGAGGTGAGGCATAAGAGAAGCTATTTATGAAGAAGATAAGCCTGGGATTCTATCAACGGTTTGACGCTGATTTAGACTGGTAGCGACGATTATCAAGGAGGGTGTATATATGATGATTGTAGGAGTACCCAAAGAGATAATGCCTGAGGAAGGTCGCGTAGCCCTTCTACCACAGCAAGTCGGGGAGCTCAGCAAACGAGGATACAAGGTGCTGGTGGAGTCCGGGGCAGGAACTGGCTCCTTCATTGAAGACAACGCCTATCTTGAGGCAGACGCAGTGGTGGTCTCAGATGTGCGGGAACTATACGAAAAGAGCCAGGTAATTCTCAAGGTAAAGGAGCCGATGCTCAACGACAAGATAGGCGAACATGAAATTTCCTTGATGCGAGAAGGGACTGTACTGGTGACATTTCTTCATCCAGCCGCCCCCGCTAACCATGAGATGGTACAGCAATTACGCGACCGAGGAATTATAGCCTTTTCTATGGATGCTGTTCCTAGGATTCCCCGAGCTCAGCCTATGGATGCCTTGAGCAGTATGAGCACCGTTGCAGGATACAAGGCAGCGCTAATGGCAGCCAGCCGACTCCCGAAGTTCGTCCCTATGATGGGGACTGCTGTAGGTGTTGTGCCGCCAGCTAATTTTTTGATAATCGGAATAGGGGTTGTCGGCCTGCAGGCTATTGCCACAGTCAAAAGACTCGGCGGTGTAGTATCTTGTGTTGATATCCGTGCTGCAGCACGAGAAGCGGGTCACAGCCTAGGAGCAAAAGATGCAGGATGGGATGTCCCTAAGAAGATTGCCGAAGGAGAAGGAGGATATGCTAAAGCATTGCCTCTCGGGTGGCTTAAGAAGGAACAGGAAGCCCTAGTCCCCTTAGCTAGAGAAGCAGATGTGATAATACTCTGCGCCCTGGTACCAGGGGAGAAGGCTCCAGTGCTAATAACCAAAGAAGTTGTCTTCTCGATGAAGCCAGGATCCGTGATTGCGGATGTTAGTGTCGACCAGGGTGGAAACTGTGAGCTGACAGAGGGTGGCAAAGAGATCACCCTTGACAATGGCGTCACAATCTGTGGCTATAAGAACATTCCTGGGCGAATGCCAGCCCATGCCAGTATGCTATATTCCAAAAATATTTGCAATTTCCTCCTGAACCTCTATAAGGGTGATTCGGGCAAGATGGACCTAGAAGATGAGATCAATAAAGAGGCTCTTATTACTTACCAGGGTAAAATCTTGCATCGGGGCACCTTGAAAGCAATGGGAGAAAAGGCTAGATGAAGGTGGTGTCACATTGTTACCTCTCATCATAATGCTGGGAATTTTTTTTTCCCTTCTTGGAGTCGGGTATTTCTTAGTTTCCAGAGTCCCCCCCTTATTACATACACCTTTGATGAGCGCCACCAACGCCATTTCCTCTATAATTATTCTTGGGGCTTTTATTCTGCTTTCTAAAAGTCTCTCGCCTCCGATTACTGTGTTAGTTATTGTAGCTGTACTCATGGCTTCTTTTAACTGCATTGGTGGATTTCTGCTGACCGACCGCATGTTCAAGATGTTTAAAAAGAAGGAATGATTGATGGGGCTTTCCCTAGAGTATCTTGTTGCTGGCGTTGTCATTCTCCTTTTTCTAGGAGGCATAGCCCTTTTCCGAAGTCCTCGAACAGCGCGCTTGGGTGGTTGGCTCAATATGCTTGCCTATGCTGGCGCTGTGGCCTTTGTAATCATCCGATACCCAACACAAGGCCCGGAATTTGTCCTGATAGCTGTTTTGCTTGGTGGAACTTTAGGAGCTATCCTAGCAATCAGAGTGGGTATGCTTGGTGTCCCACAGATGGTAGCCTTTCAGCATGGCTGTGGTGGAACTGCTGCCTTTCTTATTGCTTTCTCAGAGTTCATACGAATGGGAGTTGACTTAACCACCCTAGCCTTGGTCGGCAGCGTGCTGGGGATGCTTGTTGGAGCGGTAACATTCAGCGGAAGCCTTATTGCCGCCGGTAAACTAGCTAGAAAGATTGAGCAACGACCAGTGTTCTTACCTGGGCACTTAACCATTCTACTTGGATTGTTAGTTCTAATGGTGCTACTGAGCGTATTCGCTGTGGTACAAATCGGGCTGCCAATCGCCATTGGCTCAGCTATTGGTCTCATCGTGATATCTGTCGTGATGGGGGTTGTCTTTACCATTCGCATTGGCGGGGCCGATATGCCAGTGATAATCTCCTTCTTCAATGCTACTGCTGGTTTTGCAGCCGCCTTTTGTGGGATTGCACTGAACAATTATCTCCTGATTGGATGTGGGGCCTGTGTTGCTGCTTCTGGCTCCCTCCTTACCATCACTATGTGTCGGGCTATGAACAGGAGCCTTCTTGGTGTATTTTCTGGAATTAGGCCGAGTGTTGCTGAACCAGCAGAAGTGGCAGAGGAGGCGTCCCTTGAAGCTGGTGGTATTGAGGCTTCAGCCTTTGACCGTGCCGTCGCTACCTTGAAACGAGCCAAGGATGTCATTATCGCTCCTGGCTATGGAATGGCGCTGTCACAAGCTCAGGAGCAAGTCCATAGTCTAGAGAACTGGCTTGAGCAACGGGGAGCAAGGGTTCGGTATGCTATTCACCCTGTCGCTGGACGTATGCCAGGGCATATGAATGTGTTGCTTGCCGAGGTAGAGGTGGGATACGATAAATTGTTTGAGATGCAAGCAATTAATGATGATTTTAAGAAAGCAGACTTAGCTATTGTGATAGGTGCCTGCGACGTAGTTAATCCCGCCGCCGCTACTCGCGAGGGCACCCCGATTTCTGGCATGCCTATCCTGAAGGCTCATGAGGCAAATGCTGTAATTGTGTTAAACTTCGATGGAAAACCGGGGTTTTCCGGTGTAGATAACCCGCTCTATGGGATGAAACATGTGATTCCTGTTTGGGGCGATGCCAAAGTAAGTCTCAATGCCTTGCTCAGCAGCCTTCAAGATCTCTCAACACATCGGGGAAGGTAGCCTTAGGGAGAACTCCAGATACTTTCTTGCCACTTTACTCACCTCCTAAAAGAATTGATTTTGGTGATATGTATGGTACTTTGCGAGAGGTTGTGGCTGGGATGAAGAAAGGGCGTGAAGACGATAAAGAGATAACTATTTTCGATTCAACCGGACTGGCTATTCAGGATATCATTTGTGCTAAACTTGTCTACAATAAGGCCAAGGAAAGAGGGCTTCACAGCTTCGAGTTCTTCTAACCCAATGTATGGGGCTGGAGCGATAATAGTAAAGTAATAAAGCTTATAGGCCAATATTAAGCGAAGTCGCTTTCTTGCCTATGGCTGGTTTTTAGTTTTATCGTGCCTGTGCTTGCCACATACTATGCGTGTATCGCCAATTTCTTTTAGTAAGCGGCATAGCTCAACTTTCTGTTTGGCTTGAGTATCATTTGAGCTACCCCGAACCTGAAGGGTCAAAACCTCCCATTACACTAAGTTAGACGCAATCTCCTCGGTGTAGGCAAACTCCTCAGTGAGGTGGTCGCTGATAAACACCATTGCCGGATAGTGCATGATTGCCAGTGGTGGCTTGGCCGCTTTAATGGCGTACTCTGGTGTCATGGCACATGCCCAAAACAATATAACCTCATTAGGCTCCGGGGGGCTAACCGGTAGGCAAGGCCATATATCCGGTCTGGTTATGTCTTTGATACCGATATACGCTGGGTCCCCGATGTGAATCGGGTCACCATGTGAGACCGGGAGGCGTGAGGTTATCTGGATAGCTCGGATGGCATCACGCCTGGTCTCAAACAGCCGACATGTGGCAACCATGTGCTCAGGCCTGAAACGCCCAGATGGAATCGGACGGAGGTTGGTTGTAAAAGCACCCATGTAGCGGAATTTTACATTGTACTTCCTTAGTACTCCCTCAAAACCAAAACTGCACGGCAGTAAGAATGAAGCCAGGTCGCCTCGCCAATACTTCATTACATCGTTGGGTTCGTCAATAATCTCACCATCCTGATAGACGCGGTATCGGTTACAGTCAGTGCGCACATCTGCATCAGAGGCGAGCAACATTGGGTGCGGTGAGCCCGGCTCACAAATATCAGACACATAACAAGCACGGGGGTTGAGAACACAGAAGGCAAGAAACTCGAAGGCATAATCCTTGGGGAGAATTACCAGGGCATGCTGTGAATAGCCTTCACAATACAATCGAGGAATCTCATCTATTGGCAATTCTCCCCGCCTGGCCATAAGGCGATATTCCTTAGGGCTTAGGGCTGCCTTTTCCTCAGCAGTTAGTTTTTTGGCATTCATCTTCTATCCTCCTTTTTATTGTCTGCTTAACTTTATTCGGGTTCAATATTCTAGCCTGTCTTATGGCGCTACATCGGTAAAGTCAAAGTTAGCCCCTCGCTCTTAATATTGACTACCGGTTATTAACATAACTGACTCTCTTTACCATTTCTGACCTTTAACCGCTGTTGAAATCGCTTCTATGTGTTCCAGGCTTATTCCACAACAGCCACCTGTCATTGAACATCGGGCACATGGTTTTCCACGATTCGGTCTATTTTTTTGACTGCAGCTTGGGGTAGCTTAGGGGTGGGGTGTGCAGCCAGGATTTTTTGTGCCTCTTCGTTTAGCCTTTGATGCAGGGCTTTGGAACCCTGTTGCTCCCAGTTATCAAAGCGTGCCCGGTCGAAGAATCTGGGAAACCACATGGACTTACGAAAATTCTCCAGGGTATGGGGGTGGGTCAGGTACGTACCACTTGTCCCCACCTCGTCGATTACCTTTAGGGCAATGGTCTCTCCAGTGACCTCCAAAGGCCTGAGCATATGTTTGACCATGCTGATAATCTCGTCCGACATCAGGATGGATTCGAAGGACGAGGTCAGCCCCGATTCCAGATAGCCACAGTCATGAATCAGGTTGCACCCATTGAGGGTAGCAAGATAGAGGGAAAGAGCGTATTCTATCCCGGCTTGGGCGTCCAGAACCTTGGAATCCGTGGAGCCAGCGATGCAGAAGAAAGGCAACCGGTAGAAGTGTGCCAGGTCTGCCAGCGCTGCGTTGAGAAGATTAAGCTCGGGGGCACCATAGGAGAAGATAGTGTGCCGCATGTCAAAAACGGTAGCGTCCCCGCCGTAGATAAACTTAGCCCCCGGATGCCTAGCCTGGAAGATGACCAAGCCGGAGAGACATTCTGCATTGGCTTGCGTCAGAGTGCCGGCAATAGTAGCCGGGCCTGACCCTCCCATCATCGGGCTTGGTATGTAGATGAAGGGCACTTCATACTCGCAGCACACCAGGCACTTTACCACTCCCATCTCGGTATGGGTCAGTGGAGAAAAGGGCTCGGAGTAGAGGATGAGGGGAGGACATTTCATCACCGCGCCAATCCCCCCGGTAGCGGCAGCCGCCATATCTATTATGGCTTTCATATCCCGCCGACCATGCCCGGTCACGATGACCGGTTTCGTGGTGTTGAGAAGCATTGCCTCATACTGATGAACAAAGCTGGTTCCCGTCGGGGTGTCCTTGGCGATTCCCATGGACATAACGAAATCGATGTTAGGTAAAGCATCGCAAAACTGAGCAAGGTTCCCTACATCCTCTTTGGTGCAAGAACGCCGCTGGCCTGAAGAGAGTTCAATATGGTAGGGACAATCGGAGCCGGTTCCGTAGTAACAGGCGTCCTCCTGAAGGGTCATGGCCAGACGCCCTTTGCGGTCATAGACTTTAATGCTCTTGGGGGCGGCCTCAATAGCCTCCTCCACCAGCTTCCTCGGTATCTTCACCCCCTTTGGGTCCCTTACATCGCACTTCGCGTTACCGAGGACTTCCAGCGCTTCCTCAGACTGAACCCAGACACCCGTTCTCTCCAGGAGTTCCAGCGTATGCTCATGGACCAACTGTATTTGGCCTTGACTGAGAACCCTGTTTCTGGAAGCTTTGTGCTGCCTGATAGCCATCATTTCTCCCTTCTCTTGAATTGTCTTAGGTATATCTATCTAATTTCAGATTTCAGGCTAATCCCAGAAGCTCTTTTGCCTTATCCACGGCAGACCCGGCATCTGGAGCATACCCATCAGCCCTAATAGAGTCAGCGTATTCCTGGGTGGCGATACAGTTGCCAAATATTGTCTTGACTCGTCCTTTTAGGCTGGCGTTTTTCTCCAGGGCCTCGACAACGGGCTGTATATACGGCATACGTCATCCTGCCTCCCAGTTTGCTTGCATGACTCGTATGCAGTTACCACCGAGAATCCCTCGAATATCATCCTCTCCGTAACCGCGATGTAAGAGCGTTTCTGCTATTTCAGAGATGGCCTCAGGCTGCATGGATCGCATCACATCGTGGTGATAGTTGTAATCTTCTAAGGTACCATAAGGTGCGTAAAGGTAGGCATATTGCTTCACCCGTTTTGTCGTTAGAGTCGGGTCGTAAGTGTAATCTAGACCGATTCCGACGTGCTCCGGTCCACCAAGGTTTGCGATGTAATCAATGTGTTTGACCACAGCTTCAGCAGTAGGGTTGTTTTCAGCGTTTACAATAGGGCCCCATCCGCAGACACAGATTACACCTCCTGTCTTTGCGCAGGCCTTGATCTGGTCATCCGTGATATTTCGAGGATGATTAAAGACTCCTTTAGCATTGGAATGTGAGAATAAAACTGGTTTAGTGGACACACTCATTGCGTCCATCGTCGACCGATAACCAGTGTGCGTGCAGTCGACAATCATCCCAACTCGGTTCATTTCCTTGACTAGTCTTACCCCCCAATTACTCAATCCTGCGTCACTTTTCTCCTTGCAACCATCCGCTGCATGGTTGCGGAGATTGAGAGATAGAAGGCACTGTCGGACACCGAGGTCAAAGTACAATTGCACAAGATTTATATCACCGGGGTCTTCACCTACGCCTGGCGATACTTGGAAAGGTCTAGATCCCTGAAAATGAAAAGTGACGGCAAGCTTACCCTCTCGCTTTGCTGCGAAGATATCCGAAAGGCTTGAAATGAGTACACAGGTGTCTGGATGCTTCTCGGCAAGGTAGCGGCGTTCACTAGCCAGCCAGGAAATAGTTGGGCTGACTCCACAACCCCAATCACCAGCAACGGTGAGCGATACGAAGTTGAATCCTGCTTTTAGGTAGCGGGGTAGTACCAGCTCCTTCTTCTTTGGGTCGACGTTCATCATATCCATCGAAATCCAAGATATACAGCAGTCGAAAACGATTGAGCGCTCGTCATTTTTCAGGATTTGCTTCAAAACAGATGACATGGGTACCTCCTCCAAGTATTGAATTTTGTATTTTTGGCACTAATCTGCGATATAATGACCTCCTGTGGTACTTGTTGATTCCTCACTTCTCACTGCCAATTCGCATCTCCTATCCCTTTCCCTTTTTCTAGGACTTGCCCACGAGTTTATCTGCCTCTGAAGAAGTCCAGGGCTGTCCTTCCCTAGACTTATATATTAACCTTTATATTACTTTATACGGTCATATGCTGTCTACATACGGACACTCATTGAACACCATGGTAACACCGGTTTTTGGTTTGTCATATTCAACTGCCCTGGGTAAACAGCATCGGCTATTGACCCTGATATATTCAAGTTATATAGTGTAGAGTAGAAGGGAAAATGCTGATGACACAGATTGAAGCCTTGGGTCACCAGTTGACCGAGGCACTTAAGGGGCATAACGCTGATTATATAGAGGCTCACCTTGAGGAGAGCCAGTCGAGCCATGTTACCTACCGGGGGAGAGAGCTGGAATCCATTGGTAGAACTACTGCCATCGGGGGGAATGTGCGCGCCCTGGTGAAAGGTGGCTGGGGCTTTGTTAGCTTTAATAACTTAAGTGAGCTAAAAGGTAGCGTTGAGCTGGCAGTAAAGCAGGCCCAACTAGTGGGTAACCAAAAGAGTCAACTGGCTCAGGTGGAGCCAGTGGTTGATGTGGTGCCAGCCGAAAAAGATAAAAATCCGCTGGTTATCCCTTTAGCCGAGAAGAAACAGCTGCTGGATGAATATAACGATATTATCTGGCGCACCCCTGGGCTCCAGACCTCAATCATTGGCTATGGTGATGGCTACAAAAAGGTCATTTTCTTAAATTCATTAGGTAGCTATATTGAGCAGGAGAGGGCAGACATCAACCTGCGCCTGGCGGCGATAGCCACCGAAGGCAATGAAGTGCAGCAGGCAGGATTGAGCCTGGGGAGTAGGGGGGATTTTAACCTAATTAAGGGTCTCCACCGAGAGGTAGAGCTAATGGCACAACATGCCGTGGAACTCTTGTCAGCACCCCAGGTAAAGGGGGGAGAATATACTGTGGTCTTAGACCCGGTTCTGGCTGGTGTCTTTGTCCACGAAGCCTTTGGACACCTATCTGAGGCTGACTTCGTTTATGAGAACGACCGTCTACGTGAGATTATGGTTCTGGGAAGAAGTTTTGGCAGTGCCGAGCTTAATATCGTGGATAGTGCCGCTATGCCTGGACTGCGTGGCAGCTACAAGTACGATGATGAAGGAGTACCAGCCACCAAAACCTACCTCATAAGGGAAGGCAAACTGGTGGGACGGCTTCACTCCAGGGAGACTGCCGCTAAGATGGAAGAAAAGCCTACCGGTAATGCCAGGGCTGTTAGCTATCGCTACCCACCTATCGTCCGCATGAGCAACACCTACATTGAACCAAGGTCGGCTTCTTTTGAAGACATAATTGGTGATATTAAAGAAGGGGTATATGCCAAGAACTGGTATGGCGGCACTACCAGCATGGAGATGTTCACCTTCTCCGCTGGCGAAGCCTATATGATTCGTCACGGCAAGCTTGCTGAGCCGCTCCGCCCGGTAGTGCTTACCGGTAATGTGTTTACCACCCTGATGAACATAGATGCTATTGGTAACGATTTGGAGATGAATCAGGGTGGTGGTTGTGGCAAGGGGGAGCAAGTGCCCCTGCCCGTCTCTAATGGGAGCCCCCACATCAGAATATGTAAGTGCCTCGTTGGAGGTGGGTGAGTGGAAAATATCCTGGCTCAAGCCAAAAAGGTAGCTGAGGAAGCCGAGGTCTTCATACTCTCCTCAGAGGAGACACCGGTTCAATTTGAAGCCAACCGGTTAAAACATATTCAAAGCAAGCAGAGTCACAGTGTGGCGCTGCGTATCATCAAGGGGGGTAAGATGGGTTATGCCTCAACGACAAGGTCAGATGACAGCCAAGGCTTGGTTAATATGGCAATGGAATCAGCCGAGTTCGGCGTGCCCGCCAGATTTGAGTTTCCTTCACTGTCTTCCTATCCTCAGGTTGAAGTCTTTGACCCTGATATAGAATCTATATCTATAGAGGAAATGATTAAGCTTGGCGAAGAACTTATAACCGTGGTTACCAGCCATACCCCGGGTATTGTCTGTGAGGCAGGGGTGACCAAGGGTATGGCCTCAGTCCATATCATAAATTCTCAAGGTGGCAAGACAAATTACCGAAAGAGCGTTTTTAGTCTGGGTATTGGGGGAACTTTGATTCGTGGCACCGACATGCTCTTTGTTGGTGAGAGCCAAAACTCCTGCCACCCTCTACTTGAGCCCAGGGCAGTAACTGAGGTAGTGCTCCAGCAGCTTGAGCTAGCTAAACACCAGGCCTCAGTGCCAAGTAAACCGTTACCAGTAGTATTTACCCCCCGTGGTGTAGCCACTGCCCTAATCCCATCCCTGATGGCTGCTTTCAATGGCAAGGTAGTTCTAGAAGGGGCTTCACCTATAGGCAATAGACTTGGTGAGGTAGTTTTTGATAAGAAGTTATCGCTGTGGGATGACCCTACCATAGCCTACCGCCCGGGAAGCCGTCCCGGTGATGATGAGGGTGTAGTCAGTCAATGCACTACTCTTATTGAGCAGGGGACGGTAGCCAACTTTCTGTACGATTTACAAACCGCTGCCTTAGCCCATACCCAGAGCACCGGTAACGGCAGTAGAGGTCGTGGTGGGTTGCCAACCCCGTCACCCAGTGCCTTTATCATTAGTCCCGGTGATACTACCTTTGACGAGATGGTTCAAGATATAAAGGAAGGCTTGGTTGTTGAGCAATTGATGGGTGCTGCACAGGGCAATATTTTGGGTGGCGATTTCAGCGGCAATGTCCTTTTAGGTTATAAAGTGGAAAGTGGTAAAATAGTAGGTAGGGTTAAGGATACTATGGTTTCGGGGAATATCTACCAGATTCTCAAACAGATTACAGCCATCGGCAGCGATGCCAGGTGGGTGGGGAGTTTTCTTAAGACGCCCTCCCTCTACTGCCCTAGCCTGTCAGTGACGGCTAAAGGCTAGCCGCCGCTAATTGAGGTGAGAAGGAGGCTGAAATGAAATATGGGAGGGCGACATGGAATATTATTGAACTGCTTAAGGAAGCGACAGCCAAAAAGAAAACTGGAGATTTGCAATCGGCTATAAAATTATTGAGAGAGGCATATGAGATTAGTCGCAAGGAGCAAATTGAACTTGGTATTAAGGACTATTTGAGATTACCAATGTATCTTCAGGAAGCAGGTGAAAATGACCAAGCATGGAAAGAACTTAATAATCTTCTAACTCGTCAATATTTATACCCTCATATTAACGCTTCAATTCGAACCATAGAACATTCGGCCATATATGATGCAATGCGGCTGTTCTTACAGCGAGAAAATAAGAATGAAAAGGCGGTGGCATTCGGAATATGTTCTTTAATTTGTTGGGGTATTAGCTTATATAAACAATGGAATGAAAAAGGTGCGGATAGTTTTTTCATCAAAGAGCGGAAAGAAAGATTTAGGGAAGATTTTTCGCCAGACAATATTAAATTAACAGTAACTAAGCTGCTAAAGAAAGCTGATAGAATAGATTTAGTAGACATTGTTAGCAATATAACAACAAAGTATGTAGAGAATATCCCCAATGTTAAATTAGGCAAATTGATGGAAGATATTGATAGGGTATTCGTGAACTAAAATACAGAAAGAGGGTAAGGCAATGGGACTACGAAGTTCTTTATACAAAGTCGCCAGAATAATGGGTGATGTCAATGCTGTTAAAAAAGGCAAAGTAGGTAAACGAGTTGCTAGAAGGGCAGCCGGTAAAGGCACTGGCAAAGCATTGGGTAAATTATTCAAATAGAGAATAAATAAATTCTGGGGAGTATAAGAGGGGCGAAGCTCCTCTTATAAATCTTCCCCTTCCCCTTGATAAGGGGAAGGGGACAAAGGGGATAGGGTCACCTATAACCAGTAAGAGACTGTTTAGCAACTCAAACTGTCATTGCGAGCGAAGCGAAGCAATCTCACTATTGCTTTCAAAGATTGCTTTGGCACCTTGTGCCTCGCAATGACAACTAAACAACCTCAATAACGAGAGAGGTATAGTTGAAATGAAAAATTTAGTTAAACTCTCCGCTCGACCAGAACTTAAATCTCCCATTATGCTAGCTGCCTGGCCAGGCATTGGTAATGTGGCACTTATGGTAGCTACCTATCTAAAAAGGAAGCTAGACTTCAAGGAACTGGGAGAAATTGAGGCTGCCAATTTCTTTGACCCCATTGGGGTAGTAGTTAAGAACAATGTGGTCGAGGCACCACAGTTCCCCCAGAGCAAGTTCTACTACTGGCAAAACAGTGGCGAGGGAAGTGATATTATATTATTTATCGGTGAAGACCAGCCAACTACCAAGGGATATGAATTGGCTAACTGTGTCCTTGACCTAGCGATGGGTTTTCAGGTTAAAAGAATATATACCTGCGCGGCGGCGATAACCCGTATCCACCATACTGAACCGCCCAGTGTCTGGGGGGTAGCCACTAGTCAGCCGATGACAGAGGAATTGAAAAGATACAACTTGGTACAAAGGGGTAATCTTCACATCTCCGGATTGAATGGGTTACTTTTGGGTGTAACCAAAGAGAGGGGTATTGAGGGTGTCTGTCTATTAGGTGAGGTACCGATATACGCCACCCGAATACAGAATCCAATGGCAGCCTTGGCGGTACTTAAGGTTTTGACCACAATGTTAAATATTAATGTTGATATGGCTGAGCTGGCGCAGATGGCGGTGGAGACCAAAGAGATGATGAAGCAGGTAGCTGCTGAGGCTATGGGGGAATATATAGAGTATTTTACTACGCCTATCTGGGAACAGGGGGAAGAGGAAGAAGAGGAGGAATAGAAACTGGAGTCGGCTATGTCATTGCCCATTGAGGAGATTATCGCTGACCTACATGACAGTAGCCAGCCGCTACGCAATTCCAGGCTGGTTGACCTGTCAAACCTAAACTCGGAGGAGCTGGAGCTTTGGGAACGGGCATGGGCCAACATTAAGCCAAAACGGCGACAACAGATTATATATCGGCTGGTTGAGCTGGCTGAGGATAACTTTGAGCTTAACTTTGATTGTATCTTCAGGAACTGCCTGAAGGACCAAGATGCTGAGGTTAGGAGCAAAGCGATTGAAGGGCTATGGGAGAGTGAGGACGCCTCCCTGATTAGCCCCTTTGTCAATCTACTAGAGCAGGATAGCTCAGGGAATGTTCAGGCAGCGGCAGCCACCGCACTGGGCAAGTTCGCCATGTTGACTGAGCTTAATAAGCTACGCTCCAGTCACACATCCAAGGTATGCCAGGCTTTACTTGGTGTGGTTAGTGATAAAAACAGGACTGTCGAAGTCAGGCGACGGGCGCTGGAGGCGGCTGCTCCATTAAACCTGCCCCAGGTGGAGAAAGCCATCAGAGAAGCCTATCAAAGTCATAACCGCCAATTTAAAATCAGTGCTATTTACGCTATGGGTAGGAACTACAACCGTTCTTGGTTGTCTATACTGTCAAGGGAGCTATCTAGTGCTGATGCTGAAATACGCTACGAAGCCGTTGGGGCATGCGGCGAGCTGGGGGAAGAAGCAGCATCACCTTATCTTATAGAGCTTATCGGTGACCTGGATGTTGATGTTCAAGTGGCAGCTCTCCAGGCGCTGGGCAAGATAGGTGGTGGTGGGGCTAAAGAGTGCTTGCAGAAGTGCTTGAATAATCCTAGTGAGGTAATCCGCCAGGTAGCAGAACAAGCTCTATATGAGCTAGAGGCAGAAGAAAGTCCATTCACTTTCAGAGTTTAACCCTTGGGAAAGGTATGATTAGCGGCAGTAAGGTTATACTTCGTGATAAGAGATTAGCTGATGCCCAAGATGACTATACTTGGCAAACAGACCCAGCGCTAGCTCGTCTTGATGCAGTACCATTACTAGCGACAACCTTTTCCCAGTATCTATCAGACTACGTCAGTGAGCTACGCTACTCTTCCCCAACCAGGTGTCGGTTCGCTATAGAAACCCTAGATGGTCAGCACATTGGTAACTGTACGTATTATGGCATTAGTGAGGCAGACGGTGAAGCTGAGCTAGGTATTATGATTGGTAATCGTGACTACTGGGATAAGGGCTATGGTGCCGATGCCGTAATTACCCTTTTGAGCTACATCTTCCGCCGGACAAACCTCAAGCGAATCTACCTGAAGACCCTGGACTCAAACCACCGGGCGCAGAAATGCTTCCAAAAGTGCGGCTTCACTCCGTATGGACACCTGATTAAAGATGGATTTAGTTTTGTGCTTATGGAGCTCCACCGTAAGCAGTGGGAAAGGCAGCAATGGAAGAGGAACGATACAAGCTAGATAAAGGAAAATTAATAGACTTATTTTTTGATTCTGTTCACCTCATGATATTGCATTATGGGCTCTGGTTTAGGGAGACAGAGCACCAGATCGGACTTGACAAAGCGATTATGGCTGATGAAATAGCCTGGAAACAGATTCTCTCCACCAGCCTGAGGAGGATTGCCAAGAGACTTAACATCCCAATGAAGGATGATACCGTAGAGTTCCTTGCCAACCTGAGTAAAGAAGACTTAGTTGGTCTCTTGGAGGATATGGGGAAAAACTGGCTGGCTTGCGATGGTATTTGGTTTCAAACAATAGAAAGAAATTATGACTATGAAATGTATACCGCCAAAAGAATAAATGACACCAATTGGGTAAGATTCTCATATATAGAAGCAAAAATGATCATGAGACGGCTAAACCTGCCAGAAAATGGTGGCCTTTCAGCATTAAAGGAAGCCCTGAAATATAGGCAATATGCTCTCATTAACCAACAAGAAATTGTTGAAATTGGTAATAACAAAGTTATTTTCAGGATGAATGATTGTCGGGTGCAATCGGCAAGGAAAAGCAGAGGCTTGCCAGATTATCCCTGTAAATCTGGCGGCATTGTAGAATATTCAAGGTTTGCTGAGGCAATTGACCCCAGAATTAAGACCAAATGTATTGGTTGTCCCCCCGACCCACACCCAGACGAATGGTGGTGTGCCTGGGAATTTGAAATAGAATAGCAAGATAAACGATCCTGATGCTTTGTCCTTGACGGCTAACCCGAGTTAGGCTACATTTAACCCAAGCAGCCTTAGCCGGGAGAACCATGCGCTTAGCCGATAAATATGCTGAATTTATATACCAGGTAGCCACGACCAAAAATAAGTTTAGAATTGTAGTGACACCAATAGGGATAATCCTCTGGTTTGGCTTAAGTGTACTCTTTATTTTTGCTTCATTGTGGCTAGATGAGCTTTTGCCAGTACATCTCTCCGTTCCACCGCTGACTAACATATTCTTATCCCTGCTACTGCTGGTAATTGGAGCCACATTAGGCCTCGGGACAGTTTATAGCTTCATTAAGGCGAGAGGCTCCCCGGTTCCCTTTAATCCGCCTAAAAAACTAATAACCACCGGGCTCTACTCCTGGGTTAGAAACCCGATGCTCCTCGGTTGGATTATTATGCTATTTGGGATAGGAATACTGCTTAACTCAATTTCCCTGATTTTCATCTTTATCCCGCTGTTTATCGCGCTCAATATCCTCTATCTCAAAACTATAGAGGAGAAGGAGATGGAGAAGAAATTCGGTGAGGAATACCTCAACTACAAGGAAAGTGTGCCCATGTTTATCCCCAGGTTGAGAAAGAGGAAATAGGCTTGGGCAATATGAAACCAAGCTAGAGCCTCACGCCGTAAAATATGCTATTATAATGACACTATTGGGGGGAGAGGAAATTGGCCTCACCTAAGGTAGAGCCAGCAAAAGTAAGTGACGGCTTTGCTATCCAGACCCTTAACCTGACCAAGATATTTAATAGTCTGGTGGCAGTAGATAGCATTGAACTGAATATTAAGAAGGGAGAACTGTTTGCTCTTCTTGGTCCTAACGGAGCTGGAAAGACAACTACCATTAATATGCTGTGCTGCCTGCTCAAACCAACCGGCGGCACTGCCAAAATAATGGGCTATGACGTCTTAAAACAACCATTTAAGGTTAAAGAAATAATAGGGGTATCACCTCAGGAAACAATTATCTCCGAGCACCTCAATTGTCAAGAAAACCTCAATCTAATCGGCAGGATTCATGGTTTAAAGGCTAGGGAGCTAAGAGTCAGGTCACAGCAGCTACTGGAGACAATGGGGCTTAGCGACAGGGCTAAAGACCAGGTGAGAAAGTTCTCCGGTGGTATGAAACGAAGACTTAATATAATGATGGCGTTGATTCACAGCCCTGAGATTCTATTTCTTGATGAACCTACTCTCGGTCTTGACCCTCAAGCCAGGAGAGCAATATGGGAATATATTATCCAGCTAAAGGGGAAAAAGACTATCCTGCTCACTACCCATTATATGGATGAGGCAGATTTCCTTGCTGACCGGATAGGCATTATGGATGAGGGCAAGATTGTTGCTTTAGGTACCAGCACCGAACTTAAAATAAGTATCCTAGAGAAGCATACCATGATTATTTACGCTTGGAATCTTACCCAGAAGGTCATAAATGAAATGCGAGGTCGGTATGAAGAGGTAGAAGTAAGTGATGGCACTATGATGATTAGTGATAAACAGCTTGATTTCAAGGAAATCGTTGACCGGCTGCACACATACGGGGCGATAGTCCGCTCTGCCTATATCAAAGAGCCGACTTTGGAGGATGTTTTTCTCCACGTAACCGGAAAGGAATTAAGGGAATGAGATTCTGGGAGTTTTGCCGAAGGAATCTTAAGGAGACCTACCGAGACCCGCTGGCGCTGGGTTTCCTTCTGGGTTTCCCCTTGCTGTTTATGTTGCTTTTTGGGGCTATCTTTAGCGGCGACACCACCCCAAATTACCCCATTGGTGTGATAGATAATGACGGTACTCCAGTATCGCAAGCCTTCGTTGATGAAGCACTGGCAGAGGTGCCGGTACTGGAAGTCTCTACCTATGAAGACGCCGCCAGTGCTATGGAAAACCTCAAGCTGGGCAACATCAGTGCTTATATTATCATCCCTCACGGTTTTGGCGAACAGATATCCCGAAGCTGGCAGGACGAAGAAGCCAATATCACTTTAGAGATAACCTATGATGAAAGCGACTTTATGGCAACGGGACAAATCATTTCCACAATTAGTGCTGTTACCCGTTCTTTCGCCCATATTGAGGTACCGATAACCATTAATACCAATCCTATACACATAGAAACCGAGATAACCTATATTGATTTCATAGCCCCAGGGATAATAATCTTTGGTCTCTTGATAATGATACCGACCTCAGCCCGCATAATAGTGCACGATAAAGAAAAGGGATTCCTGTCTCGCCTGCTGACTACTCCACTCAGACCAGTGGAATTTATATCGGGATATTCCCTGTGTTTGGTTGTCATCGCCATTGCCCAGATAATAATCTTTATCCTGGTAGGCTGGCTGCTAGGTATGGATATCGTCGGCAGTGTCGGGTTGGCATTTCTCATCTTTTTCCTCACCGGCCTGTGCAGCATCGGTATCGGTATGGTTGTTGCCTCGCTGTCCAAATCGGAAAACCAGGCTGAGCCTTTGTGCTGGATTTTTGCTATGCCCCTGGCTATACTCTCCGGGTGCTGGTTTTCCGTAGAGATGCTGCCCTCATATCTTAGAAATGTTGCCTATGCCTTCCCCTATGCCCACGCCATTGATGCCTCCAAGGCGGTTATCACCCGCGGTGTTGGCATGGAGGTGGTCAGTAATGATGTGCTATTTCTGGCCGGTTGGACAGCGGTCATCTTCGCCATTGGCGTCATTCTATTCAGAAGGAGCATGCGAAGCTAAATGCTGACAAAGGCCATTGAATGGCTTGGTGACCGAGTCAAAATTCTTGACCAGACCCGGCTTCCCCACGATGAGGTCTATCTGGAGCTTAGCCATTATCAGGATATAGCCTCAGCCATCGTGACCATGAAAGTTAGGGGGGCAGGAGCTATCGGGATACTTGGGGCTTACGGAGTAGCTCTAGGTACCCTAAAAATTGAAACTGTAGCCAAGGACGGATTCTTGAAGGAGCTCCAAAGTATCATCCAGAACCTAGCGGCTACCAGGCCTACGGCGAAAAACCTATTCTGGGCTATTGACCGTATGCGACAGGCAGCCGAGGCTGGTAATGACGTGGAGCAGATTAAAAAGGCGCTGGTTGCTGAAGCGGTTAAAATCCATGCTGAGGAGATTGAAGCAACCCGAAGGCTAAGCCAGCTTGGTGCTGAACTAATCCGAGATGGCTCTACCATTCTGACCCATTGCAACACTGGACCTCTAGCCACCGCCGGCTATGGTACTGCCCTGGGAGTGATAATACGGGCGCAGGAGCAGGGCAAAAGAATAAAGGTTTTGGCTACTGAGACTCGTCCCCTGCTCCAAGGGGCACGGCTCACCGCCTGGGAGCTAAAAAAGGCTTCAGTCCCCTTTACCCTCATTACCGACTCCATGGCTGGCTATTTTATGGAGCGGAGCGAGGTTGACTGTGTTATCGTCGGCGCCGACCGTATTGCCCAAAATGGCGATACGGCTAATAAGATTGGTACCTACAGCCTGGCGGTGCTGGCTAGGGAGAATGCTGTTCCCTTCTATGTGGCTGCCCCTACCACCACCATTGACCTGTCTCTGGCTTCAGGGAATAAAATACCCATTGAGCAGCGAAGCCCAACAGAGGTAACCCATATTCGGGGGGTTAGTCTTGCCCCACAAGGTACTCAAGCGGCTAACCCCGCCTTTGATGTTACTCCCCACCGCTATATAACTGCCATCATCACTGAAAGAGGTATAGTTAAAGAGCCATACGTAGATGGGCTGAAGACTATTTGCTGACGACTGATTAGACAAATACGGAGCGAATAGAGTCAAATTCACCAGGAAGCAGGTTGAGCACCAGGGGGAATTGGCTCAGTATAGCCGCCAGGCTTGAATTAGCAATAACCTCCCCAGCACCCAAAAACTTAACCCAGAGGGCTAAAAAGGCTCCACAAAGTAGGGCTCCCAGCACCAGACCAAAGATAGCACCACCAATCCGGTTGACCCAGCCCAGCATTATCACCGAGGTAACCCACTTCAATACCATGGCGAGCACACCAGCAATTATCATTACCCCAATCATTATAATGGCGAAGGCGACAACTTTAGCCATGGTAGCCTGCGGGATAAAGCCTAATTGCTCAGAGAGAGGAACATAGTATAGCCTAGCCAGAATTATGCCAACGATTAACCCGACCAGGGATAGAACAGCCTTTATCAGCCCGATTTTTAGACCAATCAAGGTAGTGATAGCTATACCTACTATAATGACAATATCAAGCCAATTCATATCTAATTTATCAACCTCACCCTCTTTGTCCCCCTCTCCTTTGAAGGAGAGGGGGAACGGAAGTTGTTAAAGGGGCTTCGCCCCTTTTAATCCCTTTAGTAAATAAGTCCTATTGGCTCACTCATAGTGTAAAGCATCAATGGGATTTAGTCGGGCGGCTCGCATTGCCGGATATATGCCGGAGGCAAGCCCAATAAAAACCGAGACCCCGACGGCTAAAATCACGTGGAGTGGAGACAATGTCGCTTGCAGCGGAAATCCCGCAAGCGTAGCTATAATGGACATGGCAAGGGATAACGTCCAGCCGAAGGCAATGCCGGCGCCACCGCCGACCAGGCTGAGCGCCGCTGCCTCAAGCAGGAATTGAAGCAGGATATCCCGTCGCTTGGCGCCCACCGCCTTGCGAATACCTATCTCCCTGGTGCGCTCGGTTACCGACACCAGCATGATGTTCATAATGCCAATGCTGGCCACCAGCAGGCCGATACTGGCGATAGCTGCCAGGAATATGGATACTATCCCGGTTATATCACTGAAGACTCCGATCATCTGCTCCATGCTGACGATGGCAAAATCATCCTTCTCATCCTCATCAATACGGTGGCGCTTCCTCAGGGTGGTTTCAATATCGGCTTCTACATTATCCATCGCCTCCGGACCGGAGACCATAACCGCGATTGACTGGACGGCATCTTCACCGCTGGGGGTGCGCATGGTAAAAAGCCGGGCCTGGTAGGTGGTTATCGGTACGATCACCATCTCATCCATGCTAAATCCAAACATACTACCACCCTTGAGTGCCAGGACACCGATAACGGTAAAACGTTTCCCCTTGATTTTGACCTTCTGCCCCACGGGGTCTTCATCACCGAACAGGTCTTCAGCTGTTTTGCTCCCCAGCACTACCACCATGTCCCTTGAGGCTACATTCCGCTCCGAAATAAACTGACCAGAGGCCATCTCATAACCCATAGCCTCAATAAATTCGGGGGTAGTGCCTTCTATTACAGAGGCGATACTTTCATCACCGAAGGTCAACTCAACAAAGTTTTCGTTGGTCGGGGCTACCCCCAGCACCGAGGGGATACGAGCTATCGCCTCTGCGTCATCCAGGGTAAGATTGGCCGTAGCGTAGCCGGGTGCCATTGCCGCCGCGCCCGGTGCGTCTGGGTTAGCGGGCGTCACGTAGAGTACATCCGTGCCCAGGTCCTCCAGGGTAGAGGTAACATAATTTTCCATCCCTGCTCCCCCCGCCATGATGGCGATTACCGAGCCAACCCCGATTATGATACCCAGCATTGTTAATGCGGAGCGCAGCTTATTGGCGGCTAACGACCTTATAGCAATAACAAATGACTCGATAAATTTCACTACCAATCTCCTCAACAGTCAGAAGTAGTAAGGAGGTGTCTAGGTAACCTTCTCATCACTGATAACCTTCCCATCCAGGAGGCAAATGATGCGCTGGGTTTGATTGGCAATATCCGCCTCGTGGGTAACTATGACCACAGTGATGCCGTCGCGGTTAAGCTGACAGAAAATAGAAACAATCTCAGCAGTGGCAGCACTGTCCAGGTTACCAGTAGGCTCATCGGCCAGGATGAGTGCTGGATTGTTCACCAGTGCCCGGGCGATGGCCACCCGCTGCTGCTCACCGCCCGATAGCTCGGTGGGCTTATGTTTCGCCCGTGCCGCTAAGCCCACTCGCTCCAGTGCCTCCATAGTTCGCTTACGCTTCTGACCACTACCACTATAGATAAGGGGCAGTTCCACATTGGACAGGGCACTGGCACGGGGCAAAAGGTTGAAGGTCTGGAAGACGAAGCCAACTTTCTTATTCCTCAGCTCAGCTAACTTATTATCGCTAAGTCGGCTGACATCAACCCCTTCGAGCATGTATCTACCCACAGTAGGTTTATCCAGAAAGCCGATGATGTTCATCAAGGTAGACTTACCCGACCCTGAGGCACCGATAATAGCCACCATCTCTCCCTGTTTTATATTAAGGGTTATCCCCCTGAGGGCAGGAACCTCTACCTTTCCCATTCGGTAAATTTTGGTAATGTTTTCCAGCTCAATCATGACCATCACCCATATTAGTTTAAATCTCTCGGGTTTACTGCTTAAAACAATGCCGGCGCCGATGGCTTTACCTTCGTCTCTATCACTACTACATCTCCCTCGCTAAGCCCGTCTACAATCTCGGTATCAAAGCCATCACTTATGCCGGTAACCACCGGTCTTTCCTCAATTTCCTCATCAACCATAACCTTTACTACCGGCTTACCCTGACTGTCTTGGGTAATAGCCCGGTTCGGTACCAGCAAAACATTGCTCCGTTCCTCAAGGATGATGTCAGCGATGGCACTCATACCAATCTTAAGATTGTAACCTTGTGGAATATCAAAACCAATGGTAACCTCATATAGTACCAAGCCGCCTATCTCCTTTGACAACAGAGAAATAGAGGCAACCTCACCCTCAAGCTGAAGAGCCGGCAGTGCGTCTACCTCAATAATAGCCCTTTGCCCCGGTTTCACCTCAGCTACATCTATCTCGTCTACTTCCACTTCCAGTTCCATACTGGTAAGGTCAATCAGATTGATAATTGTCATCATTGCCGAAACACTGTCGCCTTCATCAGCATGGACACTGGTTACCTCGCCATCAAACGGAGCCGTGATAACCGCCTCATCCAGTTGCTTCTGGGTTTCAGTAACTGCCAGCTCAGCGGCTTTAAGCTGCGACTCGGCAGCATCTATGGCACCCTCATCGGGGGCATCTAACATAGCCTCTAGCTGTGCCTCAGCGGTGAGTAAGCTTGACCAGGCACGGGATGCTTCCATTCTCCATCGCTCCACGGCTGCTTCAGCCTCCCAAACCTGTGCCTCAGCAGCAGCTATCTTTACCGCGTCGCCTCCTTGCTCAGCTTCTGCTAGTGCATCCTCAGCCTTGTCAAGTGCATCCTCAGATTGGTCTAGCATCCAGAAAGCATAATCCAGATAATCCTCAGCCGCATCCACGGCTGCCTCGGCACTATCAATATCATCCTCCGAGAAAGGCTCTTCAAGCTGCTCCAGGTTGTATTCCGCCTGGTCCAGAGCTGCCTGTGCCTGGGTTAAAGCCAGCTTTAAAGGGCTAGTATCCAGCCTGGCTAGCACCCTACCCTTACTGACCTCATCACCCTCGTCAACATATATTTTGGCTATCTTACCGCCGCTGCCAAAGGCTAAATCTGCCTCGTTAGAAACAACTATATTGCCGCTGCCACTGACACTAACTATCAAATCACCGCGCACCACCTCAATTAACTGCTGGCTAACCTCCTCTTGGTCACCCCCAAACGGGTTACAAGCCATAGCGCCAGCTAAAGCGAGACATAGTAATAGAACAGCTACTATCCGCCAATTTTTCACTAATAACCCCCTATCTCTTGTTTACCTTTAGTGATAGGAAACCCTTCACTAGCTAATCAACATTATAGCACTTTTAGGATAAACTGGTGAATGGCTAAAATCCAAGTAGCGTGGGAACCAGCTCAGGGTAACAGGTAGACAATCAGTTGCAGTAGTATGATAGCTACCAGCGGGGTGAAATCTACCATACCAGCCCGGGGAATTATACGGCGCAGGGGTGACAGCATTGGTTCAGTAAGCCGGTAGAGAATAATTGCCAGCCTGCTTGTCGGTCTTGGCGAAAACCAAGACAGGATAGCCCGGAGAATGATGGCTATGGTAAGTACCTCGCACAGAATCTGGATAAAGTTAAATAAAAATGACATTACTACCTAGTTTCCTAACCTCTTGGCTTTCTCATGGGCAGCAATAACTGCCTCTATCACCAGGCCGGTAAACCCCCCTTTTTCTAACCGCAATAGAGCCTCAGCCGTGACACCACCAGGGGTGGTAACCATTCCTTGTAACTCAGCCGGTGACTTGCCTGACTTCTGAATAAGGTGCCCTGAGCCCAACAATGTCGGTAACACCAACTCCTGTGCCATCTCGCGGGGGAGACCAATGTGCACCGCAGCCTCAACCAGTGATTCCACGAAGAGAAAGAAATAAGCTGGTGCGCTGCCACTCACCGCGGTAGCCATATCAATATACTTCTCATCATCAACATAAACTTGCTTGCCCATGGCACTAAGGATAGAAGTTGCCCACCCTTTCTGCTGCTCGGTTACCTCAGCGGTAGCTGTCCACACGCTTATTCCCTCACCAATCTGGGCTGGTGTATTGGGCATAACCCGAACTACTGAGCTGTGGTTTAGTCCCAGACACAAAGTATTAATCCTTGCCCCGGTGATGATAGATAACACCAGTTGAGTCGGTTTAAGCTTAATTTCAGCCATTACCTCGGCTAAATTCTGCGGTTTGATGGCCAGAACCACTACTTCACTCTTTTCTGCTACCAGTCGGTTATTACTCATTGTGGCTACACCGTATCCTTGCTCAAGGTGCTGGCGGCGAGTCTCCTTAATATCGCTAACCCAGATAGCCTGTGGTGTAGTTAATCCCTTGTCCAGAATAGCTGACAGCATTACCTCTCCCATAACCCCGCCACCAATGAAGGCTATCCTCATGCTGTTTCACCTTTCCTACTTTGTCTCACGCTCACCAAAAATGGCGCGGCCAATCCTAACTAGGGTTGCCCCCTCTTCAATAGCCACCTCAAAGTCATCGGTCATACCCATAGATAGTTGCTTGAGTCCAAGGGAGTCTCGTAGTGAGCGTAACTGCCGAAATATAGGGCGAACCTGCTCAGCATCGGCTACCATCGGGGCAATAGTCATCAGCCCCCTTATCTCCAGCCGGGGTAAGCGGGCAATAGCTTCCAGCGCTGGCTCCACCTCAGCTAGGGAGAAACCTCTCTTGCTGGCTTCGCCGGCAACATTAGCTTCAAGCAAGATGGGTATAGTCCTCTCAGCACGATGACTTATTACCTCCGCCAGCCTGATTGAATCTACGCTGTGGATTATATCAAAAATTTCTACTGCTACCTTGGCTTTATTGGTCTGGAGGTGGCCAACCATATGCCAGGTGGGATGAGGCTTTAATCCGGACAACTGCCCTATCTTGGCGACTGCTTCCTGAACCCGGTTCTCCCCAAAATGCCTTATGCCCAGCTTAAAGGCGGTAGCAATAGCTGGGGGCTCTACTGTCTTGGTAACAGCAACTATAGTTATTTCATCCGGTGACCGGCCTACTCGCTGGCAGGCGTGGGCAATACGCTCCCTCACCTGGTCAATATTTGTCCTAATATCCGTGTCTACAATCCTCATCGCACCACAAAATTCACCAGCCCCCCCGGGACACATATTGTTTTGATAATCTCCTTGCCCTCAAGGTACGCCTTTACTCGCTCCCTTTCCAGTGCTATCTGTCTGGCTTCAGCCTCAGTGATAGACGCTGGCACAGTGATGCGGTCGCGCAGCTTACCATTGACCTGAACCACCAGGGTAATCTCCTCATCCCTAGCCAGTTCCTCGTTCCACTGCGGCCAGCTTTGATTGTGAATGCTGTACTCATGCCCGGTTCGCTGCCACAACTCCTCGGCCAGATGGGGAACAGTCGGCGCTAAAAGTTTCAGGAGAATAGCTGTGGACTCTCTCCAATCTGAATCATTAACAGCGCCAGCTTCCTTGCTCTTAGTCAGATAATTAGTAAATTCCATAAGGGCGGCTATCATGGTATTAAACCGTAACCTCTCCAGGTCTTCAGTTACCTTCCTGATAGTCTGGTGGGTAATTCGCTGCAAATCTCTATGAGCTTTCTCGTCAGTAAGTTTATCTTCAGCAACAGTTTCCACACTCATCTTGTATGGTTCTACCACCAGGTTCCATACCCGGTTAAGCCAGCGACTTATCCCGCTGATACCGCTGTCATTCCACTCGCCGCCCTGCTCCCAGGGGGCGACAAACATAAGATAGGCACGTACTGCATCCGCCCCTAACTCAGAAACATACTCATCGGGAGTAATCACGTTGCCCCGCGATTTACTCATCTTTTGTTTCTCAGCAATAATAATCCCCTGGTTAAACAGGCGGGTAAACGGCTCGCCAAAGCCAACCAGCCCCATATCCCGAAGTGCCTTGATGAAGAAGCGGGCATAGAATAGGTGCATAACGGCATGCTCAGCACCGCCGGTATATAGGTCTACCGGTAGCCAGTACCGCACCTGGTCAGCATCAAATGGAGCGGTAATGCAATTGGGACTAGCATAGCGCAGGAAATACCACGAGGAGCACATAAAGGTGTCCATAGTATCGGTCTCCCGCTTAGCTGGGGCTCGGCACCGCGGGCAGGTAGTATTGACAAACTGCTCATGGTATTTTAAGGGTGATTCACCGGTAGGTTTGAACTCAGCATCCTCAGGGAGTAATACTGGTAAGTCCTGTTCTGGAACCGGGACAGTGCCACAGTCAGGGCAATAAATCATCGGTATCGGTGCCCCCCAATATCGCTGGCGAGAGATAAGCCAGTCGCGGAGTTTATAGGTTACGGTTCGCTTTCCCCAGTCTTGCTTCTCCAGAAAATCAGATATTGCCTCTATGCCCTGCTGGCTGGGAAGCCCGTTAAACTGCCCGGAGTTGACCATAGTGCCCGGTTCGGTATATGCCTCCTCTAGTTCCTCTCCCTGCCAGTCAGGCGGGGCTATCACCACCCGTATTGGCAGGTTATATTTTTTGGCAAAAGCAAAGTCACGCTCATCGTGGGCGGGCACTCCCATCACTGCTCCAGTGCCATAGCTTAAAAGCGCATAGTCGGCAATCCAGATGGGCACCCTTTCCCCATTAAGCCGATTTATCACATAAGTCCCGATAAATACCCCGTCCTTTTCTTTCTCGGTAGCTAGCCGCTCTATCTCAGTCCGCCGTCGGGAACGAGCAATATAGTTCTCAACCTCGGCTTTTTTCTCTGGCAAGGTCAGCTTGGCCACCAGCGGGTGTTCTGGAGCCAGAACCATAAAAGTAACGCCAAAAGTAGTATCCGGGCGAGTAGTAAATACCCTAATCTCTGGTTCATTTACACCAGGTTGGTTAAGGGCAAAGGAAATCTCAGTGCCTACGCTCTTACCCACCCAATTCCTCTGCATTATCTTTATCCGCTCTGGCCAGCTGATGCCACTATGCTGCATCAGCTCATCGGCGTAATTGGTGATGCGGAAGAACCACTGTTCTAAGTCTCGCTGGCTGACGGCTGCCCCGCAGCGCTCACAGAAGCCCTCTACCACCTGCTCGTTAGCCAACACCGTCTGGCAGCGAGGGCACCAGTTAACTGGAGCCTCTCCCCGGTAAGCTAGACCAGCCTGATACAGTTTCAGAAAGAACCATTGTGTCCACTTATAATACTCGGGCAGACAGGTAACTACCTCTTGGCTCCAGTCATAGATAGCCCCTATGCTCCTGAGCTGGCGGCGCATATTGTCTATATTCTGCATCGTCCAGGTAAAGGGATGAATCCCCCGGCTGATGGCAGCATTTTCGGCCGGCAAGCCAAAGGCATCAAAGCCCATGGGGTGAAGAACATTGTAGCCCTGCAGCCGCTTAAACCGGGCATGGACATCAGATGGAGCCATGGCATACCAGTGTCCAATATGGAGGTCGCCTGAGGTATAGGGGAACATGGTCAGTGCATACCATTTGGGTCGAGGGTCATCCTCCGTAACCTCATACAGCCTGTCCTCCGCCCATCTCTGCTGCCACTTCCTCTCTATTTCCTGTGGATTATATTTAGCTACCATTCTCTTTCCCGCCTGAATAAAAGCCCCCCAAATGTCACGGTGAAGGGTCAAACACAACATAGGCAAAACAGTGGGTGCTGTCTCCAAATAGGGAGTGCAGGGATTTACTATAAAGCCTTCTTTACCTTACTAAGTATACGAGCTTGCTCAACACCTTGATAATATAAATAGTCAACCATGTGCCCGGCTTCATCAGCAAGCTCTTGGCGTCTGTCTCGTCTAGTTGCAAAAACTAAAGACCTTAGACGCCGAGTAATGATGCTTTTAGCACCTCTCCAAC